>Ga0209295_1000057_pt1 | contig 200845 bp, 242 predicted proteins | sample Porto_5metaG_FD_187428 | JGI IMG/M metagenome (GOLD analysis project Ga0209295, IMG submission 187428) | Marine algal microbial communities from Porto, Portugal - Porto_5 metaG (SPAdes) (version 2) | ecosystem: Host-associated > Algae > Red algae > Unclassified | place: Portugal: Porto...
AAAGAATACATTTATTATTATAACAACATTCGTATTCAAACGAAACTAAACAACCAATCACCGATAAACTATCGGCAATTGGCTGTATAAAGGTGTTTTGATCCCTGTCTCAAAAACGGGGGTCAGTCCCTACTGAGCGGCTTTTTTTTATTGTGGATTCATAAAAATATGTTGCGTGCAGGAAACTTTCATTGAAATATGTTATAGTGGAACCTACATTGATAGACTAAGATAGAGTGAGGGTTCGGAAAGGATGAAGGAGAAAACAAGATCAAAAAGAAGGCTGAGACCTTGGGTGAAAGTCGTGCTGTTTATCATGGCATTTGTCATGGTGATGGCAATATCCGTGACAGGATATGCCTACTATAAAATTTCAAAAGCGTCGAATAAGGCGCAAGTGTCATTAGAAAGAGGAGACACCTCGCAAAAGCGTGTGAAAGCTTTTGATCCAGGAAAGGACAGCTTCTCGGTCCTGCTGCTTGGAATTGACAGCCGTCCAGGTGAAACGGTAGACGAAGCAAGAAGTGATGCGGTCTTACTGGCGGCTGTGAACCGAACAGAGAAAACCATCAAGCTCCTTAGTATTCCTCGTGATTCTTATGTAGATATTCCGGGAAGAGGATATGATAAAATCGCCCACGCCCATGCGTTTGGGAGTGCAGATTTGTCAGTCAAAACGGTCGAAAACCTGTTGAATATTCCGGTAGACTATGTGATTTCAGGGAACTTTAAGGCGTTTCAAGACATTGTAGATGAGTTAAATGGAATTGAAGTAACGATTGAAGATGAAGGTATCGCAAAACAAATGGAAAAGGATTCAAAAGGGAAAGTTCATGTGCAAACAGGAACACATACGTTAAATGGCGAAGAAGCATTAGCCTTTGTAAGAACGAGAAAGGCAGATAGTGACCTCATGCGCGGGAAGCGCCAAATGGAAGCACTTCAAGCCATCTTTGAAAAGTCTAAATCTATTTCTTCGATCCCATCCTATGACAACATCATTGATACACTTGGTGATAATGTTTCAACCAATCTGTCCATGAAGCAGTTTATCGGTCTTTTTCCATTATTGAGCTCATTGAAATCAGTGGATCCCATTCAGCTAAAGGGCCATGATTATCAGCCTGGGAATGTGTATTACTTTGAGTTAGATGGCGCTGGATTAGAAGAAGTGAGAACAGAGCTGAGAGAACAGCTTGAATTATCATAAATAAGTAGGAGCCTGCCGCTGTGGCAGGCTTTTTGCTTTGAATGGGGAAGCGCGACAATGAAGCAACTTCAATTCGCTTGATGAAGAAAATAACGAGTCAGTAGTTCCTCTACCCGGTGACGTATACGTGGATTAAAGTATTTATGTGTTTCTTCATAGCCATCCATGATAAATAGATACGTTGTAAATCCTTCATCGTGTTCAATTTGCTGTACCTTCATTTTTTCTTTACGTAAATGCTGCTTTAGTTCATAAAGTGCTTTCTGTGCTTCCTTTAAGGCGGAGGTCACAAGCTGAATGTATGGTTCATTTAGTTTGAATGTTTGATGTTGTTTTAAGTGAGTCAAATCACGATTGAGGATGGAGACGACCATTGGAAGAAAGATGGCCTGTTCCATCATCTGAAGCTGTATTCTTGATAGTCTCGTCATGTCCAAGCCTGCTTTCTTTCTTGATAGAACACATGTTCTTGTTTATTATACCGAATGAGTCAAATAATCTCAAGGGGGGGGATTCATTTGTATATTTTTATGTTTTCCATGTAAAATGAAAAGTAGACAAATCTTGAAGGAGTCAAACAAGTTGACATCATTTCTTTCTCTATTTACTCACGAAAATATCACATCATTTTTTGAGAGCTACAAGGCCTTTGGACCGATTGTGGCCATATTGCTCCCTTTAATAGAAGCATTTCTTCCGTTTTTACCACTCGTTGCGTTTGCTGTAGCGAATGCAAATGCATTCGGTCTTTGGGAAGGATTTTTATTGACCTGGATTGGCGCAAGTGCAGGGTCTATTCTTGTCTTTTTACTGATCAGAAAATTTGGACAGATGAGAATGCTCAACTTTATCAGCAGGCATCCTTCCATTAAAAAATTGATGCTTTGGGTGGAGAAGCGGGGGTTTGGTCCATTATTTATTTTACTTTGCTTTCCTTTCACGCCCTCTGCTGCCGTCAATGTTGTAGCAGGTTTATCAAGAATTAGTTTTTGGCAATTCTCATTAGCTACTTTATCGGGCAAGTGTGTCATGCTCTTTATCATTAGTTTTATTGGTTATGATCTTTCTGCTTTAGTTAAGAATCCGTTAAGAAGTGTTTTTGCGGTTCTAGTTATTGCGTTATTATGGTATGTTGGAAAGAGAGTAGAAAATAGATTGAACATTCGAATGAGCAAACGTGAGGACAAAGGAGGCTCTTAATGAAAAAGAAGCCATTGCTATGGTTGATGATTATTACAGGCATCGTCTTATTGTTCCAAGTAAAGAATTTCATGTTTGTCACGTACAAAGTAGAAGGGGTTAGTATGGACCCAACTTTTACAGATGGAACAGAATTATTAATCAATAAGTTCTCGCCAAAACTCACGAAAATTAGCCGGTTTGATTATGTGTTATTTCACGGACCTAAAAATCAAATCTTGATCAAGCGGGTCATTGGACTCCCAGGAGAAACGATCAAGTATGAAGATGATCAGTTATTTGTCGATGGTGAAAAAAAGAAGGAACCTTATTTAAAAGAGCAGAAACAACATAAAATGGGGAACGTCCTGACAGGGGATTTTCAGCTGAAAGCCATCACAGGAGACGATAAAATCAAAAACAATCATTACTTTGTAGTCGGAGATAACCGAATACATAGCTTCGACAGCCGGCATTTTGGCACCATTTCAAAGGATCAAGTTGTCGGTGTCAAAAGGAATACCAGCGAATAAAAAAAGGCGCTCTGCACATGCAAAGCGTCTCTTTTTTTATTTTGCGGCTTTATAATCAGGCTGCCTTTTTGCCCATACATGGTGTAAGAACCGGAAAAACGGTGGCAGCATTGCAATAACGAGAATAATTCTGACGACTTGTACAGCCACAACAAAGGTAGAATCCTCGTGCAGTGTGACTGCAGTTGTTGCCATCTCTGCAATACCGCCAGGCGAAAAAGCAAGAATGGCTGTAATGACAGAGATACCTGTGATTTCAGCAATGGCAATAGAGCTGAGGACAGTCGCAGCAATTAGCCCAGCTGAGCTGACGACAGCCACAATGAGAGTGTTTTTTAGCCCGACAAACATCTCTTTATTCATTTTTGAACCAATGGTTGCACCTAGAAATACTTGAGACGCAATGTTCGCTTGTGCCGGCCAATAAGGAATCAAATCATAACCTATGAGTGCGCCCGCACCAACTTGAAGAGCTGCGACGCCTAGCATGCTGCCGATCAGCCAAGGAGCAGGGAAATGAAGACGAACTGTTAGGCGTGACATGAGCCAGGCACCTAAAATAAGCGCAGCGGTCCAAGAGATGTTTGAAAGGGTGAAAACACCCGAAGAAAAAGCGCTCCCTTGCGTAACTACAGCCGCATCCGCTTGGTTTTTTGTATTTAAATAAAACACTGTAAATGGGATAGTGAGTACAACCATTAATACACGTATCGTTTGCACAAGACTCACAACAGCTGTATTGGCTCCCACCTCTTGGGCAATCCCCGGCATAGCGGATAAACCGCCGGGGGCAGTTCCGACAAAGCTTGTCAGCATATCTGTTTTGCTCAGCTTCCATAAGACAAAGCCTGAGAGCATCGCCAGTAGAATAGAAAAGACGAGCATGAAACTCACAGGGAGCCAATTTTCAGCGAAAATGTGAAGGACCTTCATATTCATTTTCTGTCCGAGTTCGATTCCGAGAATGAATTGACCAAGGAGCAGCCATCTGCTGTGAATACGTAAGGTGCTGGTTCCTTTACGCTGAAACAGGGTGGGGCGGCGCATAGCAATAAAAGCTGCTGTAATTAATGTACCTACCATCCAGCCAATAGACATACCTGTTAAAGACAAAAGAAATCCACCTAAACCGCTTATCGCAATGAGAATGAGATCGGTTCGAAGGCTGTTTCCTTGTTTCATCACATGTAAACCTTCTTCCTATATGTTTGTTCAGTAAGTGAAATGTTGTTAACTTCACTATAATACAAAAGTCTCTATAAATAAAATACGAATTTTTTCACTATTTTCATAAGATTATCTTATCGCTAAATGGTTAGTATATTTTTATAAAGAAAGATATAATTTTTACCAAAAACAAAGTCAATATACAACGATTTTCCCCTATTTATGTTATCAGTTGACTATCATTTTCAATTACACTACAATGCTTAGTGTGAGGTGATAACATGAAAATTCCTTCTTTTAAATATAATGAAAAGGGATTGAATCGTTTTTTTGGTCCTTTAGAGGGAAGAATTATGGAGATCCTTTATGAAGGTGAGGATATGCCGATTAAAGAGGTGCAGAAAAAGCTGTCAGATGAGAAGCCGATTAATTTCAACACCGTGATGACTGTGCTGAACCGCTTAACCGAAAAAGGAATTGTGGAGAAAAAAACAAAAGGGCGTTCATCTATTTATAATCCTATTTTAACAAAAGAAGAATTTCTAAATGAGCAAACAAAATGGATTACACAAGGATTGATGGACGATTTCGGTCCACTGGCAGTGAATCATATGGTGGATGCGATTGAAAGTGCTGATCCTGAATTACTCAAAGTACTAGAAGCACGGCTAGCGTCTAAAAAAGAGGAGCAGCAAAATGAATAAAATGAAGTCGAGTCTGCTGTTTTCAGGCGGTATATTGATTGGTTTAGCCATTTTTTATCAGATGGGGTATTACGTGCTTTCAAGCTTTTTTGGCTGGAATCAAGCATATAACCTGATCCATGTATGCCAGTCTGTGCTCGAATTCTATGGATTCACTCCTTTAAAATACTTTCTGGATGCCTTAGTCTTTTACACATTGGGTTTTGCGATTTTTTATATGACGAAACAAATCAAAAAGTACATTCAATTCAAGCAAAATCTGATGCTTGCAGTCGATCACCAGTCGACCGAATCTTTATCTGAGAAATATGCCAATGACATCATCGTGTTTCATTGTCATGAACCGCTTGCTTTTGCAATGGGGATGCTTCACCCAAAGGTTTATTTATCAACAGCTCTCATGGACATGCTAGATGAAGAAGAGATTGACGCTGTTGTTCATCACGAATTGCATCACAAATACAGCTATGATCCTTTAAAGGCTTTCATGTTCTCAATGCTCACAAAAGTCATTTGGTACATTCCAGTGTTAAAGCATATGAGACAAAGCTACTCTGTTTTTCGTGAAGTGATTGCAGATGACTATGCCATTCAGCAGACAGGCACTGAGCTTGGAGTAGGGCAGGCCCTTTTGAAGCTGATTAAAAAGAGAACCCAGTTTCAAAAACAAACAAAGTTTGCGGTGTCCTTTGGGGATCGGGCATTGAATTTAAGAATACAAAAAATTTTAAATCCAACTTACAATATTCCTTTTAATGTACCAATGATTCCAATCGTCACTTCAGCGATTCTGATGGTGGTCTTAATGATTATGCTCAACCTTAATTACTAATTTTTTTACTTATTAACATTACATTATGTAGTGTAAAAACAGGAGGAAATCACTATATGAAAACAAATCAAGAAATAGGAACACTTTTTGTACGCGTTATTTTAGGTATTATTTTCTTTTTACATGGGCTTCAGGCATATCAAGAAGGGCTGGGAGGCACAGCAGCATTCTTCGGACAAATCGGTGTACCTGAATTCATGGCCTACATTGTCAAGACAATTGAGCTAGTCGGTGGTATCGCCTTGATTTTAGGTCTAGGAACACGTATTTTCGCAGCATTATTCGTACCAATTATGGCAGTAGCGATTATCACTGTTGGTTTTTCTAGAGGATTTGTTGGTGGTTATGAATTTGAACTTTCGCTTCTCGTCATGGCGCTTTATTTAACTCTTAGTGGCAGTAAGCTGTTATCAATTGATGGGATTCTCAAGCATCAGCAGCAAAGCAATGAAGCAAAATTTCATTAAAAGATGATAAAAAACTCCTTCTGCTCTTTGTGGCAGAGGAGTTTTTTTAATGGTCGAATTCTCATTTTCTCGTTTGAAAATAAGGAAGGGATGTGAGGCTTTGCTACATTTAGCGCTTTCTTTGACAAATTGAATGAACGAAATATCGATTTCATTTTTTGACGGAACATACGATCTCCTATTAAAATAGGACTATCTATGATGCATGGTGCGTTAAAAGATATAAAAACCATACAGCGTGCTGCTGCTCATCTTGAGCGATACGTTTCATTAGCTCTTTTGTTCCTTGATCCCGGACATAGTCTGATACGCTTAAGTAAAAATCGACCGTTTTTTGTTCATCTTTAAAGGCAAACATAAGTCCTTCTCTGAATTGGTCTGGACAAGGTTCTGTTACGCTTGGTTTGTGGTTTTTACCTGTTAAAGAATAATATAGCTTTGAAAATAGTTGATAGTGTCTGACTTCATCCTGGCGTATTTCTTGAATGATCTTCTTTGCTTCAGGATTTTTTGCCTTTTGGGCAAGTTTTTCGTAGCATTGGATCGCAGAATACTCACCATTGATCGCTTTCTCAAGGTCTGAAATGATTCTTGTGTTTTGGCGCATGTCATAAGGCGAGTAGTCATAGTAACCGTAATACATGATATTGCCAGCCTCCTTTTAGTTCATGATGGTTTATGATATGAAAAGAGTGAGGAAAGGTGCCTATGTTTTTTTCAGAAAGGAGAATGGGAACGTGATAGGAAAATAGCTATTTACCTTTATTTTCGCTAGAATATGAGTACATAAGAAAGGTGTTGTGGAACGTGGAGATTCAGTTTTTAGCAGGCAGATCGGGGAGTGGAAAAACGACTGCAATCTTAGAGGAAATCAAAGAACAGCTTCGGCTTGATCCGTTGGGTCCGCCAATCATTTTTTTAGTCCCGGATCAAATGACATTTTTAATGGAATATGAGCTTGCGAAAACGTCTGAAGCTGGTGGAATGATCAGAGCTAAAGTATTTAGTTTCACTCGTCTTGCTTGGTCTATTTTACAGCAGACTGGTGGAGCGAACCGGCAATTTGTGACAAGCACAGGAATTCAAATGCTTTTAAGAAAAGTGATTGAAGAGCAGAAAGACAAGTTTAAAGTATTCAAAAAAGCGAGTGATAAGCCGGGGTTTGTGGAGCAAATCGAAAAAACGATGGCTGAATTCAAAAGATACTGTATGCTGCCGGAGGATATTGAGAAAATTTCAGCGTCTAGCATGCATTCAGAGTATACAGAAGAAAGACGGGCAGCCGAAAAATTGCATGATCTCCATGTTCTTTATCAGCAGATGGAGCAGCATTTACAAGATGAATATGTGCACTCAGAAGACTATTTGACTCTTCTTGCCCAGCAAATTCCTTCAGCTGAAGAAATAAAAGGAGCACACATCTATATAGATGGTTTTTATCAATTTACACCGCAGCAGCTTCTTGTCATTGAACAGCTCTTGCTGCATGCAGCAAAAATAACTGCGGCTTTCACAGTAGATCGATCCTATCATGATAGGCAGCCAAATGAACTTGATTTATTTCGTATGACAGGTAAAACGTATTTCCAGCTCTATCAGCTTGCTAAAGAGTGCGGAGCTGACATTTCTGAAAACATTTTTGAAAGAAATCATCGGCACCTTTATACACCAGATCTTGCTTATTTAGAACACCAATATGAGCAGCGGCCCGTGCAGCCATATCAGGAAAACACCCCTCATCTCACAGTGTCTAAAAGTGCAAATAAACGAGCTGAAATTGAGGGAGTAGCAAGAGATATTCTTGATTTAGTGAGAGAAAAAGGACTCAGACTGCGAGATATCTCGATTGTAGCGCGGCATGTAGATGACTATAAAGATACGTTAAAAGAGGTTTTTAGAGATTACGATATTCCTTTTTTTATTGATGGAAATGAATCGATGCAGTATCATCCGCTCATCGAATTGATTCGTTCGAGCTTGGATGTCATAAAAGGAAATTGGCGGTATGAAGCGGTATTTCGCTGCGTGAAAACAGAGTTCTTATTTCCGGCTGAAATCACTAAGAACAAAGCGAGAGAGCATGCAGATCAGCTTGAAAACTATTGTATTGCTTATGGTGTAAAAGGAGAGCGCTGGACAAACGGTTCCCGGTTTCATTACAGGCGTTTCCAATCATTAGATGAGGATTTCGGACAAACAGATCAAGAAATTGAAATGGAACAAATGCTAAATGACGTCAAAGAATGGATCGCGCCCCCGCTTTACCAGTTGCAAAAAGGGCTCAAAAAAGCGCAAAAGGTAAGGGACATGGTAGAGGCTGTCTATGTCTTTTTAGAAGAGATACAAGTACCAGATAAGCTTGAAAAAGCGAGGCTTGAGGCTGAAGAAGCAGGTCGATTAGCTGAAGCAATGCAGCACGGGCAAGTATGGGATGCGGTGATTCAATTAATGGATGAATTTGTTGACATGCTAGGTGACGAAGAGCTCTCATTTCCTTTATTCCAACAGATGATAGATACAGGATTAGCTTCTCTAAAATTCGCTTTGATTCCGCCTTCACTCGACCAAGTATTTATCGGAAGTATGGATTTATCCAGAATGTATCAAGTGAAGTGTACGTTTATCATTGGTGTAAATGATGGCGTTATTCCCGCACGCCCCTCTGATGAGAGTGTATTGTCTGAGGATGACCGAGAATGGTTAAAACGAGCAGGAGCAGAGCTAGCAGAGACAGGAAAGGAACGGCTGCTAGATGAGCAATTTTTAATTTACCAAGCGTTATCAAGTCCATCCCGACATTTGTATCTATCCTATGCGGCTTCTGATGCAGAAGGACGTTCTCTATTGCCTTCGACACTCATCAAGTATTGCCAAGAGCTTATGCCAAATCATCAGCAGGCTCTTTATGTGTTAGATCCAGAACAGCTAGAAGATGAGGAGCAATTAAAATTTGTAGCGAATGAGCATGTTTCGTTGTCGTATACCGTCTCACAGCTGCAGCAATGGCTCAATCAATATCCCATTAGCGGTGTATGGTGGAGTGTCTATAACTACTTAATGACATCTCCTCATCGGGATGTATCAAAAAACATCATGTCAAGTTTGTTTTTTACAAATCGAGCGCAGCCATTAAAACCTAATGTCACAAAAGAACTTTACGGTGACCATATTCAGGGCAGTGTTTCAAGAATGGAGAAATTCAATGCGTGTGCATTTTCTCACTTTGCTTCCCACGGTTTAAAACTAAAGGATCGACAATTTTACAAATTGGAAGCACCCGATATTGGCCAGTTGTTTCACTCGGCTTTGAAGCATATTTCAGATACGCTAGTTGAACAAAAAAAGGATTGGAAAAACCTAACGAAGGAAGATTGTGTAAACTACTCAAGATATGCAATCGAACAGCTTGCTCCGCGTCTTCAAAAGGAGATTCTATTAAGCTCTAATCGGCATGCTTATATTAAAGAAAAGCTTCAGAAAATCTTAATTCGAGTCTCTTCTATATTAAGTGAACATGCCAAATTGAGTGGATTTTCTCCAGTAGGGCTTGAGTTAGGTTTTGGGGGCCAAGGGCCTTTGCCGCCGTTTACTTTTCAATTAAAGAATGGCTGCACGATGGAGCTTGTCGGAAGAATTGACAGGGTAGATAAAGCAGAAGGTTCAAAAGGGCTGCTTTTAAGAATCGTCGATTACAAATCCAGTGAGAAAGGTCTTGACCTAGCAGAAGTATACTATGGTCTTGCCTTGCAAATGCTCACATATTTAGACCTAACCATTACGTATTCGAAAGAGTGGCTCGGCGTAGAAGCAACGCCTGCTGGCATTTTATATTTCCATATTCATGATCCGCTCATTCAAGCACCGATTCCACTTGCAGAGGATGAAATTGAGCAGGAAATATTCAAGAAATTTAAAATGAAGGGTTTATTGCTTGAAGATGTGGAAGCAGTAAAGCTAATGGATCAAACGCTTGATTCAGGTAGATCGCAAGTCATTCAAGCCGGTTTGAAAAAGGATGGGTCTTTCCGTTCTGATTCGGCAGTTTTAAGTGAAGATCATTTCCATATACTCACACAACACGTTCGGCGCACATTTGAAGAAGCAGGCGAAAGAATTACAAATGGAGAGGTCGCAATTAATCCATATAAATTAAAGGATCAAACACCTTGTCGCTTTTGTTCATTCAAGTCTATTTGCCAATTCGATGAATCAATAGAAGATAATGATTTTAGGGTGCTCACCTCTGAAAAGGATGATGTTGTGATAGAACGGATCAAAAAAGAAGGGGATCAGTATGCAAATACCAAAACCGAATAACAGTACGTGGACGGATGACCAGTGGGAAGCCATCGTTTCAGAAGGACAAGATATCTTGGTTGCGGCGGCGGCTGGGTCAGGTAAAACAGCTGTTTTGGTTGAACGCCTGATTCGAAAAATGACCCGGCCTGAACATCCAGTTGATGTGGACCGTCTGCTCGTTGTGACTTTTACAAATGCTTCTGCGGCAGAGATGAAGCATCGGATCACAGAAGCACTTGAAAAAGAATTAGCCAAAAACCCTGGGTCTCTTCATATGAGAAGGCAGCTGTCCCTCATGAATCGAGCCAATATTTCAACCTTGCACTCCTTTTGCTTGCAGGTTTTGCGCACCTTTTACTATGAAATTGATCTTGATCCAGGCTTTCGTTTGGCTGACCAAACAGAAGGAGAACTATTAGGAGATGAAGTGTTAGACGAACTGTTTGAGGATGAATATAAGGCTGGAAAGCCATCATTCTTTGAATTGGTTGATCGTTACACGTCTGACCGTCACGACTTAGATTTGCAATGGCTCGTGAAGAGAATTTATGAGTTTTCGAGATCACATCCTTCTCCGGAGCAATGGATGCGGGCATTTCTTTCACTTTATGATGTAGATGCTCAAACAAAAGTAGAAGAATTACCGTTTTATCCATATATCAAAGAAGATCTTTCTCTCGTTCTCCGGAGCTGCCAGGAGCTGCTTGAACGAGCTCTTTCGCTATCAAAAGAACCGAGCGGCCCAGCACCGAGAGCAGAGAATTTTATAGATGATTTAGAGCAAGTTAATGAATTAATCCGTCATCAAGATGATTTTGAGAAACTTTATGAGCTTTTGCCGAACGTCAATTTTAAAAGGCTCAAAACGTGCAAAGGGGACGAATATGACCCTGCTTTAATAGAAAAAGCCACAGATGCACGTAATCAAGCAAAAAAACAATTAGAAAAACTAAAAGATGAATATTTCATGCGCAGTCCTGCCCAGCATTTAAAAAGCTTAGCTGAAATGAAGCAAGTTGTGGAGACACTTGTAGAGCTTGTGATCCAATTTGGTGAGCGTTTCGAAAGAGCGAAGCAGGAAAAGTCAATTGTCGACTTTTCGGATTTAGAGCACTATTGCTTACGCATTTTAGCGGAGCAGGATGCAGAAGGACATTTGATCGAAACAGAAGCTGCCAAGTACTATCAACAGCAGTTTGAAGAAGTACTCGTTGATGAATACCAGGATACAAACCTTGTACAAGAAACGATTTTAAAGCTTGTATCTAAGGGGAAACATTCTGCAGAGGGCAATCTGTTTATGGTTGGTGATGTAAAGCAGTCTATTTATCGTTTTAGACTGGCTGAGCCCATGCTTTTTTTAAACAAATATAAACACTTTCAACCAGACGGCAAAGAAACAGGGAAGAGGATCGATTTAAATAAAAACTTCCGCAGCCGTTCAGATGTTTTAGATAGTACGAACTTTTTGTTCAAGCAGCTGATGGGGGAAACAGTTGGAGAAATTGAATATGATGAACAAGCTGAATTAAAGCTTGGAGCGAGTTATCCAGAAAGCAAAGATACAACGACAGAAATGCTTCTTGTCCACTTAGATCAGCAGGAAACAGAACCCGGCGAAGAGCGAGAAGAGCTCGAGACCGTCCAATTTGAAGCGAGAATCATTGCTAAAAAAATAAAAGAATTAGTGGAGCAGCCATTTCAAGTGTACGATGCAAAGCAGCAAATGACCCGTAACTTACAGTATCGTGACATTGTCATTTTGCTTCGATCTATGCCTTGGGCTCCGCAAATGATGGAGGAATTAAAGAAGCAGGGAATCCCTGTATATGCGAATCTTTCCTCTGGTTATTTTGAAGCAACAGAGGTGTCTGTCATTCTTTCTTTGTTAAAAGTCATCGATAATCCATATCAGGATATCCCGCTTGCTGCTGTTTTAAGATCACCTATTGTTTATTTAGACGAAAATGAATTGGCACTGATTCGAACAAGTGATAAAAAAGGCACGTATTATGATGCTGTAAAGGCATTTATGAGTGTGACGCATTCTGATCACCCTACATGCAAAAAACTAGAGCGATTTTTTCAATTACTGCGCAAGTGGCGTGATTTTTCTATCAATCATTCGGTGGCAGAATTAATTTGGGAAGTCTACCGTGACACGCAGTATCTTGATTATGTTGGCGGGATGCCTGGAGGTAAGCAGCGGAAGGCGAATCTTCGTGCCCTTTATGACCGGGCCAAGCAATATGAAAAAGCTGCCTTTAGAGGGCTATTTCGATTCCTTCGTTTTATTGAAAGAATGCAGGAGCGTGGGGATGATCTTGGTGCGGCAAAAACGTTCAGTGAAACAGAGGACGTTGTGCGCATGATGACGATCCATAGCAGTAAAGGATTAGAATTTCCAGTCGTCTTTACCGCAGGGCTCGGCAGGAACTTTAATATGATGGACTTAAACCAGTCCTATTTACTTGATAAAGAACTGGGCTTTGGAAGCAAGTATATCCATCCTGAGCTGAGAATTAGTTATGCGACATTACCGCTTGTGGCGATGAAAAAAAAGATGAGAAAAGAGTTATTATCTGAAGAATTAAGGGTCCTATATGTAGCGCTCACAAGGGCTAAAGAAAAATTATTTCTGGTCGGCTCTGTCAAAAATCAGGTGAGAGCATTAAGCAAATGGCAAAATGCCGCAACCGGAGAAGAGTGGCTGCTCCCTGATTTTGAACGGTATCAATCGAAAACATACTTAGATTTCATTGGTCCTGCCCTCATCCGTCATCAAGCGATGTCATCTGTTTTAGAAGAAACAGGAGATGTTGTTCTTTCGCATCCGTCTACATTCACTATCTCATTTACGCAAGCTTCTGATCTTTTAAAGGAAAATATGTCACTTGAAAAGAATGAGCAAGACGAGATTGTACAAGCATTGATCAATGGTCTGCCTGTTGAAGGATATGGTGATGCTGATGAGCAGGTGGCAGAGAGGCTCTCATGGAAATATCCGTATCTAGCGGCCTCGCAAGTCGGCACAAAGCAGTCTGTTTCCGAGATAAAAAGAATGAAAGAAATACAGGATGAGTACAGTGTTCCTTCTTCTATTCGAAAAGCTCGTGCAACATTGTATGACCGGCCGGCTTTCATGAAGAAAAAAACACTCACTGCCGCAGAACAAGGCACTGCAATGCATACAGTGATGCAGCATATCCCGCTTCCTTCTGAGGAGCCCTATGATGAATCACGTATAGGACACTTGCTCGAATCCTTACAGCAGCGAGACTTGCTAACAGATGAGCAGATCCAGTCAATAAATCAAGAGGGAATTGCTGCTTTCTTCTCTACTTCAATTGGTCAAAAACTGCTAAAAGCGGACTGGGTGAAACGAGAGGTGTCATTTAGTATGGTGTTACCTGTTAAAGAGGTATACAGTCATATTGATACTGAGGGAGAGCCTGTTCTGATTCAAGGGATGATTGACTGTTTATTTGAAACAGATGGAAAGCTATATTTACTAGATTATAAAACTGATAGAGTACAAGGCAGATATACAGTTGACGCTGCTGAACCGATCTTGAAAAAGCGTTATGAAACCCAAATAGCCTTATATGCAAAAGCTGTAGAACGTTTGACAAACAGAACATTAGAGGAGAAAATTCTCTATTTCTTCGATGGGAATTTAGAAATTTCTTTATAAATGTATCGGAATGAGAGGTGAATCACATGAGGATTCTGCATACAGCGGATTGGCATTTAGGGAAAACCCTTGAAGGTCGAAGCCGGCTTGATGAGCAAGCACAGTTTTTAGATGAACTGTATCAAATCGTGAAAGACGAACACATTGATGTCATTGTGATGGCCGGTGATGCCTTTGATACAGTGAATCCACCTGCTAGAGCAGAGCAGCTTTTTTATGAGAGTCTATCTGCTTTATCTGATAAAGGAAAACGCCAGGTAGTGGTCATTTCAGGCAACCACGATAATCCGGATCGCTTATCAGCCGCATCACCTTTAACAAATGATCAAGGGATTCATTTAATTGGATATCCGACAAATGACATCATCCGTGTCGATGTTCCTTCTGCAGATGAACGTTTATCCATTGCAGCACTCGCTTATCCGTCTGAGGCGAGACTAAATGAGGTGCTAGCTGAAACATTTGAAGAGAAATTGCTTCGTGATCATTACAATTTAAAGATTCAGCAAGCATTTCAACATTTAAGTAATCAATTTCAACCGGATACGGTCAATATGGCAACAAGCCACATTTATGTGGCAGGGGGAAGTCAAACAGATTCAGAAAGACCGATTGAAGTAGGCGGCGCATATACTGTTGCGGCTGAAAGTCTGCCAGAAGCCGCTTGCTATGTTGCCCTCGGTCATTTGCACCGCCCGCAAACGATCAAACGTGCCAAAACGATTGCCCGGTATTCTGGATCACCTCTTGCTTATAGCTTTTCTGAATCAGGCTATGCCAAATCAGTCACAATTGTGGAGGCAAAACCGAATGAAAAAGCGAGCTGGAAAGAAGTGTTTTTATCAAGCGGAAAACCACTTATGAAATGGAAGGCGACTGAGGGACTGAGTCAAGTGTACGAGTGGCTGAATGAAAAACGGGATCTTCAGGCATGGATTGATCTAGAGATTCATTTAACAGATCAGCTCTCTATTGAAGAGATTCATCAGCTCCGAAAGCAGCATAGTGGATTTGTTCACATTCGTCCAAAATTCAAAGAACTACAGCAAATAGAAGAGCAAAAGCAAGTGGAAAAACTCTCGATCGAAGAGAGGTTCGTGAAGTTTTATGAGCGCCAGACAGGTGGCGGTCTGCCTGATGAAAAAACAGTCAAACTGTTTTTAGAGCTAGCCAATGATATGCAAGAGGAGGAAGCGACTTGAAGCCGATTACGCTGACCATTAAAGGACTTCATAGCTTCAGAGAAGAACAAATAATTGACTTTAGCTCATTATGTGATGCGGGTGTGTTTGGCATATTTGGACCGACAGGAAGTGGAAAGTCGTCCATATTAGACGCCATGACACTGGCACTCTATGGCAAAGTGGAGCGTGCGTTAAATAATACACATGGTATTTTGAACCAAGCGGAAGAAAAGCTGTCGGTTTCCTTTACATTTGCTTTGCAAAAGGAACACCACATTTCTTATAAAGTTGAACGTGCTTTCAAACGAGCGGATGAAATGAAAGTCAGAACGACATTATGCCGCCTAATTGAAATCGGTGATACGCAGACAGTTCTCGCAGATAAAGCGAGTGAGGTGAATCGTAAAGTAGAAGAACTACTCGGATTAACCATTGATGACTTTACCCGTGCGGTTGTCTTACCTCAAGGGAAGTTTGCAGAATTTCTCTCACTCAAAGGGACAGACAGACGTCAAATGCTTCAGCGGTTGTTTAACTTGGAGAAATATGGGGATCAACTCGTCAAGCGATTGCGTGCAAAGGCTCAAAAACATTATGGGCAAAAAAATGAACTGCTGGCTGAACTGAATGGTTTAGGAGAAGCTGGTCCAGAGGCGCTGGCAAAAGCAAAGGAAGCAGCTGAGCAGGCAAAGGCTATTTTTCATGAGAAAAAACAAGCGCGGGACGAAGCGTTCACTGCTTTTACAAAGGCGCAAGCGATCTGGCAGTATCAAAAGGAACAAGAAGCTTACGAGACTGAACAAAACAAGCTGAATTTACTGGCACCATCAATAGAAGAGAAAAAGACGAAGCTCCATATCGCAGAGCAGGCAGAGACGCTAAAGCCTTATGCGGATGCATTGACAAAGGCTGAAAAACAGCTTTCTCAAGCATCGAAAGAGAAACAGGAAGCAGAAAAGCAGCTGCAGCATCAACGAACGATCTATGATCAAATGGCGCGGGAGTATGAGCAAGCCCGGCAAAAGAAAATAGAGACAGAGCCAGACCTTCTCCAAAAGAAAGAACAGCTGATTCAGCTAAAAGAAATTGAACGTAAAAAAGAGGCAGCTCTTCAGGAAAAGACGAGCATAGAGCGCCAAAAAAATGAAAAAGCGCAGCAACTCCTTCAAAAGAAGAAAGAAGCGGAGAATCTCCAATCTCTATTAGAGCGTGCACTAACGAAACAAACACAGCTGAAGAATGAGCTGGAGCAGTTACAAGTTTCAGTGAAAGAACGCAAAAGTGTACAGGATGCTTTACGTTTAAGTGAAAATGTTAAAAGAATAAACCTTAGTATTCAAAAGGAAAAGCAAAAGCTGGAGGAGCTCAACAAGCGAGCCTCACAGACTTCAGAAGCATATGAAAAGCTTCAAAAGCAGCAAAGCGACCATCATGAAAAAATAGACCAATCGTTTCAAGCAATTGAACACCTCTATTTTTATGTATGTGAACTCGAACGAGCTCTGACAGAATGGAGTCAAAAAGAACAACAACAGAAACTCGAAAAATTAAAGCAGCGAGATGCGGTAAGGGCGGCAGAATTAAGAAAAGAATTAGCGGCAGAGCTAGTAGATGGTGAGCCATGTCCGGTTTGTGGGTCGATTCATCATGATCCAAAGGCTTTGAAATCCAATGACCATGAAGAAACCGTGGCACAAGTTGATGAAGTCATTCAACGGATGGACAAAGAGCTCAAGCAGGCAGAGGATTATGGGAGAGACATGTATGCCGCAAAGCAGCTTCTCGAAACGCATGCCAATCAATTAGTGAAGCAATTCGCTTTCTTATCTCAGAAAGCCCCTGGGGCGGAAGTCGCTGCAGCAGTAGAAACAGTACAAAATTCGCAGTCTTTGCAGGATCTAATGCAAGAATGGAAAGGCATAAAGCAAGATATTCAAGAAGTTGAACATAAACGAGCTCGTTTAATGGATGAAACGCATGATCAAGCAGCAGAGATGAGCAAGATAAAAGAGCAATTGACTTTTGAACAGCAGCGCATCGAAGAATTAGAGGTGCTGATCAAAGAGTTTGATGCTGAGCTTTCAGAGCAAACGACTCAATTTGAACAGACCTTCCCGCATCTTATATTGAATCAAGTACAAGAAATGCAAAAGCAAATCGATGAAAAGGACCAACAAACGGAAGGCTATAAAGAACGTATTGAGAAAAGCATTTCGTTTTTGGAAGAAAAACAGCTAGCAAAAGAGCAGCTGCAGACAGTGATATACAATGTCGAGAAAGAACTTGATAAACTAGCGCATCAGCTAGAAAGTCAGCATCAGCTTATCCAACAATATGAAATAGATTTAGGCCGATATCCATTAAAAGCTGCCTCTATTTCTGATGAACTTATAGAGGTTGAACACACCCTTTCTCTTCTTAATGAAAAAGAGCAGCAATCGTACAAGCAATTGCAGCACGCGCAGCAGTTGTTTAGTGAGGCGCAAAGTCATTTTTCAAGCAGTGAGCGTCAGCTTCAAGAGGCGAACAGGCGAAAACAAGAAGCAGAAGCAGCATGGGAAAAAGAAGCAGAATCTTCTCCTTTTCATATGCCGCAGGAAATTGAGTCTGTTTCAATGGAACAGCCAGTACGTCAATCGGTCAAACAGGAAATTGAGGAGTTTGAGGATAAAAGAAAGGAATGTGCCGCAAACTTAAAGCGAATTTCTGAATTACTGAAAGAAGAGTCACTGGATGAAAAGCAGTGGACGGACATTCAGCACAGAAAAGCTGCAGCTGAAAAAGCATTGGAAGAAGCGACAGCAATGAGTGGGTCCGCACATGAACACCTGCGTGTGATTGAAGAGAATCATCAACGCTTTGCAAGTATTCACGAACGATTGGAAGCACTGCAGGAAGAAATTGATCGCCTTGATAAACTGCAAACTGTTTTTAAAGGGAATACGTTTGTTGAATTTTTAGCAGAAGAACAGCTGGAAAGTGTCAGTCGTGATGCATCCGCCCGCTTAGGTATGTTGACGAGACAAAGATATGCGATTGAGGTCGACTCAGAAGGCGGCTTTGTTATGCGTGATGATGCAAATGGCGGTGTTAGGCGTCCCGTGTCCAGCTTGTCCGGCGGGGAAACCTTCTTGACATCATTGGCGCTTGCGCTTGCTCTTTCTGCACAAATTCAGCTGAGAGGTGAATTCCCGCTGCAATTCTTTTTCCTTGATGAAGGATTCGGTACGCTCGATCAAGACTTGCTTGATACGGTCATTACCGCATTAGAAAAGCTTCAGTCTCACAATTTAGCAGTTGGTGTTATTAGCCACGTGGAAGAATTGAAAATGAGACTACCGAAGAAACTGATTGTCCATCCAGCAGATCCAAGCGGGAAAGGGACAACGGTCTCAATGGAATTAATGTAAATGTTGAGGTGATGACAGGGTGGCAAAGCAAACCATTGGATTATGTGAGCTGTGCGGAAGACAACATGTCCTGCTCACAGAACACCACTTAACACCAAGAGAAGAAGGTGGGGCTTTTTTACCGACTGCCTTCCTGTGTATCCCTTGCCATAAACAAGTGCATGCCCTCTTTACAAACCAGGAGCTTGCCGTGCGCTTAAACACACTTGATGCACTAAGGCAGGATGAAAAGCTTGCTTCGTACATCAAATGGATTCGAAAACAGCCCGCAAGCAAGCTGGTCAAAACAAAAAAATCGAGACAACACAGAAAAAAATAAGCATAAAAAGCGCTCCTCTCATGAAATGACTGTAGAGGAGCTGCTTTATGCATTGCCTACCATATTCTGATCATTTAAGTCAGGATCCACATAGTTGGTGGCGCTAATGCCATTATTTAATATCAAGAAATCTCCGGTATTTCCCGCTCCAGAGCCTAAAGCAGATTTCGACGAACTTTTAGGCGACAAGTAGAATGAGTCACCGACGTTTACGACGCCTCCAGAAATAGAGTTAATGTAAATGGGTCCGACAATTGCTGGCATAATCGACATCCTTTATTCGAAGTCATATCACCATCATATGCGCAGGTAGGTCCATTTGTGAGTTTGGCGGATTTTCGTCGTTGCTAAATAACTCTCGAATATGCTTCACTCGCGCAACGGCATTCATTCTACAAGTAGAGCCGATTTGATAGACAGAGGACGATGATACCCCTTCTACATGTATCGAAGAAACTTTAATCACAGGCTTTTCATGGTAAAATGCCGTTCTAACTGATCGTTCTGGCAGCATCAATGGAATCGGCTCAAAATATACTTCAAATTCTTTCGCATTTAAGTTTTCTGCTTCATAGCCATAAAACAAACTAAGCGTCCGTTGAACAGCTAACACCTTGACCTTCGGGCATAGCTCCTGCGTATCACCGATTTGAACAACACTTGAGATCCCGACAGAATTCACCTTCGTGAACTTCACTTGAGATGTGCGCTTTATCATTATCGAGGAGCCAGAGGAACAAACGGGCCAATGATCAAAGATTCTGGCGGTGTATCAAAAATGGAGGATAATTGTACGTGATCTGTGTCCCCGATGATAAATAGGGAAGAGGACGAAACCCCAACTACTTTAATGCTTCCGGTCTCGATGTTGCGGTTGACGACTGTGAAATTCATCCGTTTTCCTCTCCTTTCGTTTCATTTGGAATATGGGCTAAGAAGTGTTCAATTGCCCGTTTGACATCATGCTTCACATATTCAGCAATTTGCTCTGAACGTTGCAGCGGGGTCATATCTTCCCGGTGCGGGAGCTGTCCTGCATAGTATTTGATTCTGCTGTCAATTTGCTTGCGAATGTCCTCAATGATATGGTGTTTATTGCTTTCATCAAGAGAGCCTTCATATCGCTGCTCTAGTTCTTCAAGAAGTTCTGGCGCTTCTTCGTTTAAGAATGCGTCGACAAGCTGGCGTGTTTGATTGAAAAATTGATCAGCCGTTTCTTGCTGCATCATACCAATGCCCGGGGGTGTTGTTTGGCCCACTTCAAAATTTTGAACACTGTTTGGATCAGATGGATTGAGGCCGATATTCAATGTACCTTCCAGCCGCTCGATTTTCAGTTGATCAAATTGATAATCAATCCGTTCAATATTCGTTGTCGGTTTATCTTTGATCATTTGCATTTCCTGCTGAAGCTCGTTAAGCCTTTTTTCAAGCATCATGATTTGTTGTGTTTGTTTTTGAATGATGCCATACACTTGTGAAGCGTTGCTTTGATAGTCATACATTTACATACACCTCCGGGGATTGCAGATGAACTTAAGTTGTTGGTGACTGAAGCGGTACAAAAGGTGCTGTGCTTGCGCCTTGGGATTCTTCAATTCCTTGTGAGCCTGCTGCGGCAGGTGCTGATTCTACGTAGCTGCCTGTGTTATACAGGTTGGAAAGCGCCTTGATTGATCCAGCACTCCCAATTTGCAGAACAGATGAGTTACTGACAGACTCCACGCGTAAATAATTAATTTGTATCGCTTGATTAATATAGAAGTTCAACGGATTCTCACTCCTTACAAGTTACCAACAAGCGGTTGATCAATGACATCACTGTCATACGTATTTGTCACACTTTTATAGTTGCTAATGCGCAATTGATCACCAGTGTTAAAACTGCCTGCGCCAGCAAACGTTTTAACCTGACTATTTGGAGAAATGGTGATGCAGTCTCCAACATGAACGACTCCGCTCGTTCCGACGGCATTTACTTTAAAGGCTCCAACAATAGCCGGCATAGCGGTGCACATCCTTTATAAAAATAAGGCACTTTGTTTTTGGGCGTTTCACCATAGCTTATGATGGGTCTTTTAATGTGTGATTGTCTTTTTGAAAGCTTTCGATGAGAGGGTTGAGGTGTATGGTTTACCCTTTTTTAGAGCATTCATTCGAGGTGTATTTGCTGCCTTTATTTAAGAGTGTGTCAAGCTCTTGACTGCACCTGATGGTTTCTTCGGCATTCATCCCGAATTTTTTTGCGGTCTCAATTAAATGTAATCTTTTTTGTTCAATTTCATAATTGATCATAACGGACGCCAACTCTCACATTTTTTATCGAATAGAAGGATATGGTTAGTATACTCTATTTTTCTATAAAAAAAGTTGTTTCGTCAATATGAGTAATAAAGTGACAAAATTCGAAAGCGTCCTTACGTGCGATCTCTCTCTTTTCTTATTTCAGCCTGTAAATAACGTCGTCTTTTGTTGATATACTGCCGGATGACCTCTCGTTCTGATTGTAGGATGTCTTTTCTATCTCTCGTATAAGGATCATCTCCAATTCGGTTCTCAATAGAAGCATGCCATTTCTCAATAATTGGACAAAGACGTTCTTCTAAAAATTGTGTATCGAGTACATGCTGGAAAAGCGTGTAATAGGCTCTCTTAAACGAAGGGATATCTAGTAATCTAGCAGTTAACGTATTAAAGCCGCTTACTGGAATATAATCAAACGCCATTTCTTCTCCATGAATGTCACGGCCCCATGTCGCATCATAATCCCAAGGAAGCACTTGGAATCTGCCTTGTTCATTCACATAAAGAGCGTAGTTATGGACAAAGCCGTCAAAGTTTTGAGTGCACACGACACCAATGAGCCAGCGGAAATACTGGGTCACATCTAGGTAATGCTCAATCTTTTCTGCAAATATGTCATCTTTCGCTGTGTTGAGAAAGTAAATAAATTCACTTAGCTGCTGATCATGTTGAGAAGTCCCTGTTTTTTTCTCGTACCCGAGGAGAAGGTGTTTTTTTGGCTTTTTATCAAACGAACTCAAAAGGGAAAAGTTGGCGTCGTCATCGACTGCATAATAAATGCCGCCTTCTGAAAGCAGTCTTTTCTGAAAAAAGTGCTCATCGACGGATTCTATTTTTAAATAAATGCCTTCTTTTCTTCCGTTTATAGTAAGAAACACATGAGACGCAGCAGGGCTCAGCACCCCTATCTGCTCAAAGAAATAAAAGGACAGTCTGTTTCGGATAAACGAAGGGTCATTGTATTCTGCATTTAAATGAAAGATAGATTCGCCTTGTCTTTGTTTTGGCTTTCGATATTCAATTTGATAGGACTTTTTTTTCAGCTTTCTGATGTGAGACCCCCGGTATGAAGCATAAATGTGTGATTTGATCTGACCAGTTTTCAAAATGCCCTCAACAGGTTCGTCGTTCCATATGTCTTTTCGTAATTCAATCAGGTCCTTTGGGTGAATCCAAATATCCATTTGCTTTAAAGGTTCTGTGGTCATACGTTCATCCTCCTCCTATGCTCTTCTTTACGATATGAAAATGAAGGAATGTCCTGTACCCGTTAGGTATTCATGGAGTTTTAAAAGAAAGGGGCATCCGCCAAGAACACTTGTCTACCAAGTCTCGTAACATAAAGCAGAGAAGATAAACAGTTTGATCTGTTTGTTTTGTCAAAGTATAGACTGGGAGGGGAATCGTTCGTGAGCACATTTGATCATTCACATATTGAACATGCAGTGGATTCACTTCGAAGTGAAGGACGTGATCATCACTTAGATCGTGAACCAGAATCGAGACGATCGCATAAGTCAGCTCGTTCTCGTCATTCAAATCGCGGTAATTGGTTCTTTGGCGGTGGTGGACGCCGTAAATCATGCCGCAGTAAAAAAAGCTACAGAAGCTATCGTTCAAAGAAAAGTTATCGCTCGAAGAAAAGCATGAAGAGTAAAAAGTCATATAAAAGCAAGAAATCTTGCAGAAGCAAAAAGAGCGAACCGAAAAAGTCATGTCGCAGCAAACACAGATCCCATCATAAGAAAAGCTGCCGCAAGTCACACCGCAGCAAATGCAGATCGCATCATAAGAAGAGCTGCCGCAAGTCACATCGCAGCAAGCACAGATCGCATCATAAGAAGAGCCGCAAGTCGCGCCGCAGCCATCGATCTAAGCGATCTCATCACCATAGACGCAGCCGCTCTTGCAAAAGATGTGGGAAGAAAAAGCATCATTCCCGCAGCAGAGGAAATGTTGATCGCAAATGGGATCAAGGGAACATGTGGGAGTATCGCCGCTACCGCTAAACATCAGATCATCTTTTTTGAAACCCTTTTTAAAAGAGAGTATGATAAAAAAGGGTTTTTTTTATTTCATAGAGAAATAAAATGAGACATCATCACTTAGCGAAAAGAAGATTGTGAGGGGAAGACATGAAGTTTTTTACAGGTGAGATACATAGCAGGATGTTTATCGGGGTAGTCATTGATGATGAATGGGTCATGGACGTTAAAAAGGCAGAAGCCAAATTATTCGAGCTTGAGACACTGCCAAACTCTTTAGCTGAATGTATTCATATGGGGGACAAGTTTGTTGAGCATGTCAAACAGCTCCTTGACTGGGCTGAGAAAAAAGAAGAGGATCGGGGTTCTTATGTATATCCGCTGTCAGACGTGAAACTCCATGCGCCGATTCCAAAGCCAGTTAAAAACATTATGTGTGTTGGAAAGAATTATCAAGATCATGTCATGGAGATGGGAAGTGCAGCGGATATCCCTAAAGATGTGATGATCTTTACAAAGGCACCTACTTCAGTCGTTGGACATGAAGCGGATATCCTCCTTCATGAAGATGTGACGAGTGAACTGGATTATGAAGGAGAGCTTGCGATCGTGATGGGCAAATCAGGGAAGAATATTGCACCTGAAGAAGTCCATGATTATCTATTTGGTTACACTATTTTAAATGACGTAACGGCAAGAGATTTACAGAAAAAACACAAACAATTTTTTGTAGGTAAAAGCTTAGATACAACCTGCCCGATAGGACCTTATATTGTGCATAAGTCTGTGATCGAGGATCACGGCGCGCTCCATGTGGAAACAAAGGTTAACGGAGAGGTTCGCCAGTCTGCAAGTACAGAATTAATGATTTTCTCCATCGAGAACATTGTGTCTACTCTTTCAAAAGGGATGACACTAGAAGCTGGTGACATCATTGCAACGGGAACACCTTCTGGGGTTGGCAAAGGCTTTGAACCGCCTAAATTCTTAGCTTCAGGGGATCGAATCGACATCACGATTGAACCGATTGGGACGCTATCAAATCGCGTCAAATAAAGAGTGAGGTGACACAGGATTGTCGCTTTGTGTTCGACTTATTTCGTGGTACGATGAGAAGGTAATTGTTCTGATAAAGGGGGAAATAACAGATGGGAACGCATTTACATATTACAGCATGGGTGCTAGGAATTATTTTATTCTTCGTGGCCTTTGCTCTAGCAGGTAAAAACGACAAAGGTGCTAAAATTGTGCACATGATTGTCAGACTATTGTACTTGATCATTATTGCAACAGGCGTAGAGCTGTATGTTCGCACAGGAATGAAGATTCCAGGTTTCGGTGGCGAGTATATCGGTAAAATGATTTTCGGTATCCTTGTGATCGGCTTCATGGAAATGGTTCTTGTACGCAAGAAAAAAGGAAAATCGGTGACTGGTGTATTGATTGGTTTTATCGTACTCGCGATTGTGACCATTCTTCTCGGTTTACGTCTGCCGATCGGCTTCCATATCTTTTAACATAAAAAGGACATTGCTTATACGAAGCAGTGTCCTTTTTATATGCCTTCAAATTGCGAAACCGACCGGTGACCGTCAGAAGAGGTCCATTCAAAACGAATTTGACCTGCGGCAGAGTCGTGGTGACATTGAAGAGCAAGTGATTGTGTATCTGTCGAAAACTGAAAGAAAGAAACTCGTTGAAAAGAATAAAAGGAGGAGAAAACACAATCGTAGACGGAAAAACCAAGCTGCTCTACCTGTGCAATGATTTCATAAAAGACGTTTTCAGGTACGAACATCAGTAGGTCAAGCCATCCTTTGGCAAGTGATGCCGTATATTGAATCACTTCACCGCCTTGTACTTCTACAAGCTGTCCACTTTCATGAAGGATCATGGACCCGAGCAGTTCCCCTTTTGTCCACGTGTCATTTTCCTTCAAACAGATCATCGTGCTTTGAAGACTTTCTGGTAGCATGATTTCTCCTTCTTCATCTTCAATCAGACAATGCCCGTTTTCAATGAGTAAATACCCGCTGCGCCATCTTCGGCTGCAGCGTTCAAGCTGCTTCATTCGTTTTTCCATTTGCAGACACTCCTTTCCTCTTTCTTTTCTTACCAAATCATGCTTGTCCTATACGCCCGAGAAAAAAGGACAAATCAACTATCAAGGAGACGATGCATAAACTAAGAAAGGCTGAATGAGAACACTTGAGGAAAAACGGATGGGAGCTGATGATGATGTGTGGAATAACAGGCTGGGCAGACTTTAAAAAGCAGCTCATCCAACAGGACCATGTAATCAATCAAATGACAGATACATTATCTAAAAGAGGGCCAGACGATACAAATACGTGGAAAAGTGAGCACGTTCTATTTGGGCATAAAAGGTTAGCGGTTGTAGATGTAGAAGGCGGAAAACAGCCGATGACATATACACATCAAAACCATGCTTATACCGTTGTATACAATGGAGAGCTTTATAACACAGAGGATATAAGAAAAGAATTGTTAAAAAGAGGCCACCGTTTTCTAGGGCATTCTGATACAGAGGTACTTCTTCACGCCTACACAGAATGGAAGGAAGAGTGTGTGACCCATTTTAATGGTATTTTTGCATTTGTGATTTGGGATAGTGAGCGTGAATTATTATTTGCAGGGAGAGACCGGCTCGGCGTCAAGCCATTTTTCTATACAGAACGTCATCATTCCTTTTTATTTGGTTCAGAAATCAAGGCGCTTCTTGCTCACCCTGATATGAAAGCAAAAGTCGATCATGAGGGATTATCGGAGATTTTTGGTTTAGGACCGTCTAGAACACCAGGGCAAGGAGTGTTTAAAGGGGTAAAAGAGCTGAGACCTGCTCATGCCTTGACCTTTTCAAAAGACGGATTGCGTGTGTGGAGATACTGGAATGTCAAAAGCAAGGTGCATACGGACTCACTTGATGACACCGCACAGCACGTCAAGGATCTCTTTACAGATGCCGTCACAAGGCAGCTCGTCTCTGATGTGCCTGTTTGTACATTTTTATCGGGTGGCGTCGATTCGAGTGCCATTACCGCCATTGCCGCTAAGCACTTTGAGAAAATAGGGAAAGCACCGCTTCATACGTATTCCGTTGACTACGAAGGGAATGATCAATTCTTTGAAGCAAGTCAATTCCAGCCAAATGCGGACGGTCCATGGATTGACCACATGACCAAGGCGTTTCAAACGAATCATCACAGCTGCATCATTGGACAAAAGGAGCTGGCTGCTTATTTAAAGGAAGCGGTTGAGGTCCGAGACTTACCGGGTATGGCAGATATTGATTCTTCTTTGCTTTGGTTCTGTCGAGAAATTAAAAAGGACTTTGTTGTCGGTTTGTCAGGTGAATGTGCGGATGAAATTTTTGGAGGTTATCCTTGGTTCCATTCGGCAAATGAAACGAATGGTTTTCCTTGGATGAGATCGACGGAAGCTAGAACGCAGCTCTTACAAGACTCGTGGCAAAAGAAGCTGTCACTAAAAGAATATGCACAAAGCAAATATGAAGAAACCGTGGCTGAAACGCCTCTTTTAGATGGAGAAACTGGAGTAGATAAAGCCCGGAGAGAACTTTTTTACTTAAATATGGTCTGGTTTATGACAACGCTGCTAGATCGAAAAGACCGAATGAGTATGGGGGCGAGTCTTGAGGTACGTGTACCATTTGCGGACCATCGTCTTGTCGAATATGTATGGAATATTCCTTGGGAAATGAAAATGCATGGAAATCGTGAAAAAGGGGTTTTACGGAAAGCATTAGAGGGAATTTTACCGAATGAAGTGCTTTATCGCAAGAAGAGTCCTTACCCGAAAACACATCATCCAGCCTATACCCAGGCTGTGAAAGAGATGTTAACAGACTGCCTTGCGCAAAAAGATTCTGTCCTTCACGAATTTCTAGATCCACATCAATTAAAGCAGCTGATTGAAACGGAAGGAGCTTCCTTTCAAGTGCCTTGGTATGGCCAGCTCATGAAGGGCCCGCAATTAATCGCTCATCTGGCGCAAATTCATCATTGGTTTGAAACGTATCGAATTGATATAGAAGCGTAATAAAGGGTCGGCTTTCTTACATTTGTTGAAGGGAAGCCGGCTTTTTTTGATACATAACATGAGACGAATAGAGCACATCGAAAGTTGATCTAATCTTTCTAATTTATATAATTAACTTAAAGTGAATTAATTTGGAGGAAAAAGGATAATGAAAATCATTGTGATCGGAGCAGGACCAGGGGGACTTGCGGCAGCTATGATGCTTCAAAGCAAAGGACATGATGTTCATGTTTACGAAAAACAGCCCTTTGTTGGCGGACGTAACTCTAAGTTTCAACTTGGTGATTTCACGTTTGATACGGGTCCTACCTTTCTCAGCATGATTCATATTGCAGAGGAGCTGTTCACCTTTGCTGGTAAAAATCTTTATGACTATATTGATGTGATTGAATTAAAAGAAATGTATAGATTGATTTTCCAAGACGATCAGCTAGATATGATACGAGATCGTGATGAAATGTATAGACGGTTAGAAGCCTTTGCACCTGGAGAGGGCGAAGGGTATATACGATTTATGAACGATACGAAGCGCAAAATGGATCGGCTGACACCTATTTTACAAAGTAAAATGGATCGTTTTCATCATTATCTGCGTCCAAAGGTGCTCAAAGCACTTCCGCAGCTTTCATTGAATAAGAGTTTATATGATGTGCTGTCAGATTATTTCTCAAATGAATCAGTGAAATATGCGTTTACATTTCAATCAAAGTATTTAGGCATGTCACCGTGGGAGTGCCCTGGTGCTTTCTCCATTCTATCATTTATGGAGCATGACACAGGTGTGTTCCATCCGAAGGGCGGGGTCAATCAGCTGTCAGAAGCGATGGCAAAAGTGGCAATTGAAGCTGGAGCAACGATTCATTTGTCAGCCGGCGTCGAAAAACTGCTGACAGAAGGCAGGAAAGTAAAGGGCATTCGCTTAGAATCTGGGGAAGAAATACAGGCAGATGAGGTTGTCGTAAATGGAGATTTTGCACATGTGATGACAAAGCTTGTAGAGCCAGGACTTTTAAAGAAATATAGCGAGAAAAAATTAAAAAAGAAAAAATTCTCATGCTCCACCTTTATGCTTTATTTAGGATTAGATACCATATATAAGGAGCCGCATCATACCATCGTTTTTTCTGATGATTATGCGCAATTTGTCAAAGGCATTACGAAAACATATGAGCTGCCAGATGATCCATCTATTTATATTCAAAATGCTAGTGTCACAGATGACTCACTTGCGCCAAAAGGAAAGTCAGCTCTTTATGTATTGGCACCCGTTGCTAACAATCAAAGCGGCATTGACTGGGAAGCGCATCAAGATGAATTCAGAGAACTTGTACTGAATACACTGGAGCGAAAAACCGGTTTTAAGAATGTAAGGCAGCATATAGAAGTCGAGCGGATGATCACACCGAAGCAATGGGAGGAAGACCTTTACGTATACGAAGGAGCCACATTTAACCTTGGTCACCAGCTGACGCAGATGATGGTTCTAAGGCCGCACAATGAATTTGATGAATTGGATCATTGCTGGCTCGTAGGAGGTGGAACGCATCCAGGAAGCGGACTGCCGACCATTTTAGAATCAGCACGTATCACGACAAATGCGATTCTTTCAAAAGAGAAACATACGCACAAAACATTGCCGCAACAAGAAAAGGGGAGCGCCTCATGAAAAAACATATATTGATTGCAGGTGGCGGTATTGGCGGGATGATCTCAGCACTTTATTTAAAAAAAGCGGGACATGATGTCACGCTTGTCGAAAAAAATGAGCGACTTGGCGGAAGACTTGCTTTTGTACGTGAGAAAGGATATAAAGTAGATGAAGGTCCGACCATTGTCCTACTTCCAGATATGTTAAAAGGTATTTTACATGAGGTTGGAATTGACGAAGCATCTCTTGATCTTTTGCAGCTTGATCCGCTGTATACGATTCAATTTCAAGATGGTACCTCCTACACGAAGTACTCCGATGCACTTCGTCAGCTAGAGGAAATCAGACGTGTATTTCCAAAGGAAGATCAAGGATTCCTAAGGTTTATGGAAGAAATGACAGACCGGTTTCAAGAAGGACAACAAGCCTTTCTAGAGAAATCATTTCATGAAAAACGTACATTTTTTACAAAAGCAAACATGAAAATTTTAATGCAATTAAAGGCGTATCGCACGGTTCAAAGTGCCCTGAAAAAGTATTTCTCAGACGAACGCCTGCGAGATGCATATGCACTTCAAACCCTCTATGTCGGAGGAAATCCATATGAATCATCTGCTATATATTCGCTTGTTTCATATAGTGAGCACGCACATGGAATCTACTATTTAAAAGGCGGCTATGCGAGTTTAGTAGATATATTGGAGAGGGCGCTCATGAAAAAGGGTGTGCATGTGAGAAAAAATGCAGAAGTCACGGAGCTAGAGTTTGATGGGAAGCGCGTGGTTAAAGCAAAAGTCAGTGAAGCCCATATAGCAGCTGATGCTTTTGTCATCAACGGAGATTATCCAGCTGCGTTAAAACAGCTTGGTTTAGACGAACAAGATCGGCGTAAATACGTGCCGTCTTCTGGCTGTGTAATGGTGTATCTCGGGTTAAACAAAATGTACCATGATGCGCCTGTGCACCAATTCTTTATGGGCGAACACTTTGATCAGCATATGAAAGAGGTTTTTCAAACGAAGACGATCCCTCAAGACCCGTCGTTTTATACATTTAATCCATCGATCATTGATCCATCTCTTGCCCCGGAAGGCTGTAGTGTTTTATATATGCTGATTCCCGTTCCCTCAGGAGATCATATCAACTGGGAAGAGGAGACAGATTTTGTAGAGAAAATGGTCGATCGTCTTGAGAAAAGAGGCTTTCCAAGCTTGCGAGAGTCGATTGTCTGGAAAAAAATCAGAACACCAAATGATTCCTTGCGAGAAGGATTGTTTGAAGGTGGCAGCTTTGGACTTGCGCCTAACTTATTTCAATCAGGTGTGTTCCGCCCGCAAGTGAAGGCAGCTGAGACTGATAATCTTTATGCAGTAGGTGCTTCCATCCATCCTGGTGGCGGAGTGCCGATCGTGATGCAAAGTGCGAAGCTAATGGCCTCTGTGCTGTTAAAAGATTTGAATGACAGAAAGGAAGTGAAGCTAAGTGGTTGATGTACAAACAGCATTGAAATTATGTGAGGAGACGATTCAAACCCATTCTAAAACGTTTTACCGTGCCTTTTCCATGCTGCCTAAAAAGAAACGACAGGCCGTCTGGGCTGTGTATTCCTTTTGCCGGAAAGCAGATGATATTGTAGATGAGTCCCCCTCGCCAAAAGAGGAGCTTGCCTCCTTTCGAGAGACGTTTGATCGATTTTTACAAGGTGAGGTAGATCGGAATGATCCGATGTGGGTGGCGCTAGAACATACATTTCAAGAGTTCCGTATGGATGAAGCTCCGTTCCGTGACTTGCTCCAAGGTCAGGAGATGGATTTAGAGCAGCACCGATATGAAACGTTAGATGAACTGCTCATTTATTCCTACCATGTTGCTAGTACCGTTGGACTTATGCTGCTTCCTATTATTGCACCGCGTAAAAAAGAACAGCTGAAAGAAGCAGCGATTTCATTAGGGATTGCCATGCAGCTGACCAATATTCTTCGTGACATCGGCGAAGATAAGGCTGAAAGAGACCGCATTTATTTGCCAAAGCAAGTCATGGATCAATTCGGATATACAGAGCAAGAATTGCAAGAAGGCATTGTCAATCAAGCATTTCAGCACGTATGGGAGTACATTGCCTTTGAGGCAGAGGCATACTACGAGGAGTTTTTTGACCATCTTCATGAATTCCCGCTTTATTCACGTATACCAGTGAAAGCAGCTGCTCACTTTTATAAAGCCATTTTAGATAAGACAAGAGAAAATGAATACCGCGTATTTACACAGCGATCATTTATTTCGAACCAAGAAAAAGCACTTATTTTAGAAAATATTACGTAAAAAAGGACTGCACCCGCAGTCCTTTTTATGTGGAAGAAAAGCGATATTCCGTCCAAACCCTTGAACGCCACCGCCTATACATAAAGATGCCTCTTACCCATTCATCCACGATAAAAGAAATCCAAATCCCAATGAGGCCCATCTCAAGCTGGATGCCTAACAAGTAAGCGATTGGAAGCCCAATACCCCACATTGAAATCATCGCCATATACACTGGAAACTTCGCGTCGCCAGCAGCCCGCAAGGAATTAATAATGACCATATTAAAAGAACGGCCCGGTTCCAAAATAATGGTCAAAAGGAGGAGGGTGGCGGCGGTTTGAATGATCTCGCTGTTGCTAGTAAAGAAAGCAAGCAAATGCGTCGATGATAAAGATAAAGCAATAGAAGAAAGAAGGGAGATGCCAATGGCCCAGTATAAGCTTTTCATGCATCTGTGATAGGCAGCATCGAATTCCTTCGCCCCAATATGGCGCCCGATTAAAATTTGTGTCCCTTGGCTAATGGCTGCACCAAATAGCATAATGAACATCATGACATTTTGAGTATAAACCTTTGCAGCTAATGCCTGCGTCCCCATAAATGTAATAAACAGTGTAATGATCATTTGAGAGCCGTTATAAGAAAGCTGCTCTCCAGCAGAAGGAATGCCGATTTTCAGCAACTTTTTTAAATATGTCCGCTGGATGTGAAACATCTTCTTTAGTGAAAAGCGTAATCCAATTCGGCGGCGTACAATGAGGATCATGGCCATTAAACCGATCAATCGAGCGAGTGAGGTTGAAAAAGCGACCCCCATGACACCTAATACAGGGAAGCCAAACGGACCAAAAATCACCAAATAGTTACCGGCAACGTTTAACAAGTTCATTCCGATGGTGACATACATCGTATCTCTTGTATATCCGTAGCTTTTTAAAATAGCACTATACGTCATAATGAGCGCTTGAATAAAAGACAGCAGCCCGACAATTTGTAAAAATACAGTCGCATCCGGCATGAGCTCACTTGATAGGCCCATCAGGTGTAAAATGGGAACAGCTAATACAAACATGAGAAGACTAATGACAAAGCTAATCAAAAAATTGGTTCCTAGTGAGACATAGGCGACTTGAGTCGCTTCCTGCCTGCGGCTCGCTCCTAAAAGCTGTGCAATCACAATCGTCGTTCCAGTTGTAATGAAGCTGAACATGACAATCAATAAATTCAGGAGCTGATTGCTTACACCAACTGCGGCAACACTATTATCGGAATATTGGCTGAGCATGAGGGTATCCGCGCTTCCCATCAGCATATATAAAGAGATTTCAATAAAAATAGGCCAAGTTAATGCAAATAATGAAGGATGGGTTTTCTTATCCTTGGCTTGAATCTTTTGAATTGGCAGTGCTTGAGGTTTCATCATAAGCCTCCTTTCGTATAAATCCGATTTATAGTGTACCTTGCATCGACTATAATAAGAAGAGATGAAACCGAAACTTATTGGAGAAATCCGACTTCATAAGGGGATGAATATGAATCGATTTATTACATTTACTGTACCGCCGTTCCCGGTTTATATCGTTTCAGGCAAAGGCGTATTTTATCAAGGAGAAAGACATATCTCTAGAACCTTCACCGTGTTTGATCTTCTTTATGTCACAAGAGGGCAGCTATGGATCATAGAAGACAGAGAGGCTCATCACGTAAAAGAAGGAGAATATATCATTCTCTCACCTGGCTTGTCGCATGGCGGACACCTGCCATGCGAAGAAGAAACGCACTATGAGTGGCTGCATTTCTCAATTGACCCATATGAGCTCACGAATCGGCCGAGAGAACATTGGTTTGATATGAAACAAAATCAAGCCACCTTTGAAAAACCGGCAACATATGAATTTAGCCTGCCCCGTAAAGGAAAAGTGAAAGGAAGAAATGTATTAGAAAAGCACCTTGCACAGATGCGGGCACTAAATGATGATGCATCTGAACTGCCACTGAAAAAACAGCTTCAGTTTGAAGAACTGCTCATTCATTTACAAAAAGAAGCATTTCACATTCCAAGTGCAAAGGAGAATGTCGCCTCAGAAGTGGTTCATTTTCTTGAGCGTCACTTTATGAAGAAACTGCAAATGGAGGAGCTTGCAGAGAAGCTGCACTATCACCCTGATTACATGACAAGGTGTATGCAGACTGTCTATGGACTGACGCCAAACCAATATATCAATCGTCTCAAGGTCGAAAAAGCCAAAAGCATGCTTGCCTCAACGAATGATAAAATCGCAGCGATTGCTGAACAGATAGGCATTGACGACCCTACTTATTTTTCTAAGCTGTTTCGGCAAAACGAAGGCATGACGCCTATCGAGTACCGTCATCTCGCAAAAAGAACGACAAAGTAAAGGAACGTGAAATGATGAAAGGGAAAAAAGAGCATGTGAGCATACGTCCATTAGACGAAACTGATCTAGAGGTCGTGTGGCATTTAAAGTTTAAAGCATCAGACCAGTCCTATCGAAAGTGGAATGCACCTTATTTTCATGAACACGAGATCCCGCTTGCTGCATTTAAGAAACGATATGTACAGGATGACGCCATTCCGCCAAAGCTATATGGCATTGTCATAGGTGGCGAATTGAAAGGCACCGTTTCTTATTATTGGGAGAATGAACGAACGCGCTGGCTTGAATGCGGGATTCTTATTTATGACTCACGTTTTTGGAATGGAGGAGTTGGAACAAAGGCCTTAAATCTATGGATAAATGAGTTATTTTCACACATTGATATCCCGCGAATCGGTCTCACCACCTGGTCTGGGAATGAACGAATGATGCGGTGCGCAGAGAAATGCGGGTTTACCCTTGAGGGAAGACTGAGAAAGGTCCGTTACTACCAAGGAGAGTATTATGATTCTATGCGTTACGGGATGCTGAGAGAGGAATGGCAAAGCCTTCTGCAACATTCAACTGAATAATTCCTTTTCTTTTTAGTAAAAAAGTAGCGGGATTGAATAAACTAAAAAAGAAGGGGGGCGAATGAGTTGCGCTGGATTACCGGATGGTTTGTGTCGATTATAGTGGCCGTTTACCTATTTGTAGATGCGCCTAAACATGGGAAAAATAAATGGCTGTGGGCGATTTTAGGCCTTTTATTCGGGCTCTTTACATTTGGAATATACCTGATCAAAACAGGAAGAAAAGGATTGGGCTGGACGGTTCTGATCGTGTCCATTATCATCTATTCTATTTTCATTCTAGTCTATGTCTTTTACTTCTTATTGCTGATGATCGGATACTCAAACGCATAATAGAAAGCACGTGTGTACATAAGGGGGAGTTTGATCTTGAGAATCACGGGTTTATTCGTTTCACTTGCTGTTGCCATTTATTTATGGTTTGATGCGCCAAAGCATGATAAAGACAAATGGCTGTGGGCCATTTTAGGTGTCTTATTTAGTACGATCGTTCTCGGTATTTATTTGATCAAGACAGAGAGGAAGGGACTTGGCTGGACCATTCTTATTTTAACGATTTTGTTTTACCTCATGCTGCTCATCTCTGTTTTGATCGGTATCATTCTTTTTTATTAGGTGGGTCCTTCATGAAGAAGGGCTTTTTTCTTTTACCTTTTGCGCAGGCACACCTGCAATAACAATCTTCTCCTCGTGAAAAGAACGGTTTACCACAGCATTTGCTCCGATGGAAATATGATTTGCAATATGGATATCCCCAAACAGCTTAGCACCTGGGCCGATCCATACATGATTCCCAATGGTTGGCACATCCTTTTTATGATGATTCTGACCAATATTCACCCCTTGATGAATATCACAAAATGCCCCAATTTTTGCATACTTGTTCACAATTAAGAGCCCCGTATGATTGATTCTAAGACCGGGACCGAAGACACCAATCGGGATATCAAAGCCAAACTGCATGCCTTTCTTTTTATGTAAATAGCGATAAAACCATTTGCGAAGTGCAGCACCGCTATTAGAATAGTATTCATATTTTCGTAAAATCCTTTGATATTTCCATATATCATCCCCAAACCACTTAGGTCGTTTGCGCTTAATGGCTAATGCTTTCTTGTCCTGAGCTAAGTAGTGGTGAAGATCATGCTTTGTTAAAATCATCAGATCCCTCTCCAATCCCTTTTGTTTCAGAGAAATTATACCATTATAACCATTTATATCAATATAGAATGACGTTTCTTTCTTTCTTTTTCTACATCATTTTCATCCAGTTTCCTATATAAAATGAGAGTTTCATCATGATTAGAGCAAAAGAACTAGGAATAATGATTTGTAATTTTTTTCTACATCATTCCGTCTCATCCGTTTTATGTCTTTATGGCAGTAGAGGTTTGTAAAGATTACACGAAAATACTCGCTAAAAAGAGAATATAGCATTCATATGCTTTTCGAATCATCTTTTTGAATACAATTGACTTTCATATCTCACATCCTCTAGGCTAGTAAATGAAAATGATAATCTTTATCAATTGGAGGAGTGTTTTATTATGTCCATCAAAACCGTTTCTAAAAATCAGCAATTTTTAGAGCAGCAAAGTCAAAGAGAATCGAATGCAAGGTCTTACCCGAGACGGTTCCCATTAGCCATGCAAAAAGCCGAGGGTATGATCGTGACAGATGCGGATGGCAGAGAGTTTTATGACTGCCTGGCAGGCGCAGGAACACTTGCACTTGGTCACAATCACCCAGTTGTTATAGAAGCTATTGAACGTATGCTTCATGAAAAAAGACCGTTGCATACGCTGGACATAACCTCAGAAATTAAAGAAGAATTTGTGAATGAAATTTTTTCACACTTGCCAGAAGAGTTTGCAAAAAGAGCCAAAATTCAATTTTGTGGGCCAACTGGTGGTGACGCCATAGAAGCAGCAATTAAATTAGTCAAAACAGCGACAGGGAATCGAAGCATTCTAACATTCCATGGTGCGTATCACGGTGCGACACATGCCACGATGTCATTAAGCGGGAATTTATCTCCGAAGGAAAGAGTGCAAGGGTTAATACCTGATGTTCATTTTATGCCTTACCCATATGAATATCGCTGCCCATTTGGAATTGGTGGGAAGGATTCGCACCGCATCTCAAGTTCGTATATTGAGCGCGTATTAAATGATCCTGAAAGTGGTATTCTTCCGCCAGCAGGTATGATCTTTGAAGCAGTGCAGGGCGAGGGAGGCTCCATTCCAGCATCGATTGAATGGATGAAAGAAATGAGAAGAATCACAAAAGAAAAAGGGATCCCACTCATTATTGATGAGGTTCAATCAGGCATTGGCCGAACAGGTAAGATGTTCGCCTTTGAACATGCAGGAATTGTACCTGACGTTATTGTGCTGTCAAAAGCCATTGGTGGAAGCCTGCCGCTTTCAGTTGTGATTTATGATCAAGATTTAGATCAATGGAATCCAGGTGCACACATCGGGACATTTAGAGGGAATCAAATGGCGATGGCTGCAGGAACCGCTACGCTTAAATTTATCAAAGAAACCAACCTGCTTGATCATGTAGAACGGTTAGGAGATCGTATGCAGGCTCATCTAAAAGACATCCAAAAACAAGTCCCTGCTCTCGGTGATGTTCGAGGGAGAGGTTTAATGATTGGCGTTGAAGTAGTCAATCCAAATGAGAAACAGGATGTGGATGGAAGCTATCCAGCGAATCCAGAGCTGGCCAGTCTTATTCAAAAGAATTGCTTTGATAAAGGATTAATTGTGGAGACAGGAGGCCGTTTCGGAAGTGTCATTCGATTTCTGCCACCACTCATTATGACAGAAGAACAGCTTGAAAAAGTCATCGCTATTTTTAAAGAGGCCGTGTACGATGCCATCAACTAAAGCTTCTGTGGATTCATTATTTATCAATCAAAGCCAGCTTGGAAGAGAGTCCTTCCAAGCGGCTCTTCATACATCTATCGACAGCTTACTGGATCAATGGCAAAAAGACACAGGCCCCTACAGTGGAATATTGCCTGGGAAATTAGCGGCTAGTGTCGAATCACTATTCCGATTTCAACCGTTTGGTGAATGCATTGAATCCGTCTTTCAAGATATAAAAGAACATCTTTTGCCGCATTTGATTGATGTATCGCATCCTAAATGCTTGGCACATCTGCATTGTCCACCGCTCATTCCTGCACTTGCCGCAGAGGTGATGGTAAGTTCCTTTAACCAATCAATGGATTCTTTTGATCAAAGCGGTATTGCTTCTTTGGTTGAGGAAGAAATTCTCAAGTGGCTATGTGCGAAGTTTTCTTATGGCGGCCTAGCAGATGGGACTTTTACAAGCGGTGGAACCCAATCTAACTATATGGGGCTGCTTCTGGCGAGAGATGCCTTTTGTGAAAACACATGGCAGTGGAATGTTCAGCAGAAAGGCTTGCCAAGTGAATCTCACCGCATGAGAATCCTTTGCTCGAAGAATGCTCACTTTACTGTGAAAAAATCTGCCTCCCAGTTAGGTTTAGGAGAGCAGGCAGTCGTACTAGTCGAGACAGATGAGCATCATCGAATGGACCTCAATGATTTGAAAAAGAAGCTGGCTGAGTTGAGGGAGCAGAACTTGCTGCCTTTTGCGGTAGTAGCAACTTGCGGGACAACGGATTTTGGCAGTATTGACCCAGTTCGAGAGGTATATGACCTCGTCAAGCCATACGGTCTGTGGATTCACGCGGATGCTGCCTACGGCGGAGCACTTGTATTAAGCGAAACCTATCGTAAGAAATTAGACGGTATTGAGCTTGCAGATTCGATCACGATCGACTTTCATAAACAATTTTATCAGCCGATCTCCTGCGGGGCATTTTTGCTAAAGGATAAAAGGCATTTTGGTTTGATTGATTATCATGCAGATTATCTCAATCCAAAGGAAGATGAGCTGGAAGGAATTCTACATCTCGTTAATAAATCTGTCCAAACAACACGCCGATTTGACGCGCTGAAATTACTTCTATCACTTCGTCTTATTGGAGAAGAAGGGTTTGGCGATATCATAGACCATACGATCCATTTTGCAAAGGATGTGGCCGCGCTTATTGAGAAAAATGATGACCTTGAAATGATCAATCCTGAGCCAGAAATCAATGCAGTTGTGTTCCGATTTAAGGATGACCACCAAACAGATGATGTCAATAAAATCATTCATCGCACATTATTCCAAACAGGAACTGCTGTCGTTGCAAAAACAGTAGTGGATGGTCAAACCTGCTTAAAATTCACTTTGTTAAATCCGAGAACGACAATCACACATATTGAGGAAATCCTTTCTGACATCGTTGATATCGGGATCGCTCATATTCAATCCGGGAGGGTACTACGTTGAGTCAATATAAACAAATGGCTGAAAATGCAACCATGCAAAGCTTTTTAAACTGTTTTTTACGCGAAACAGGAATCGATCGATCTGCAAAAAAAGAGACGAGAGCAGATGGCTCGCTTGTCTTCATCGCAAAACTAGCAAAGCAAGACCTAGAGCTTGTGATTCCGATCCGATATGTTTCATCTGTTGGCCGCCATCTCTTTGATTTTCCGATTCGCTTTCGCCCGCAAGGCAGTGAACAAGAGGGCGCAATCGTCGATTACACGACACTTGTTGCTTTATGTTCAAAGGAGCTTCTCATTGAATATGGCCGTACAGATGCAGAGGATGAATTCATGCTTCGCATCATTTTAAGCTGCCGAAATATTGAACGGTTCTTAAAGGAGCGAGAAAGTGATCGAGCCGCTCTTTCTGAAGCCGATTTTGAGTATATCGAGGCTGAGCAGTCACTTCTCCTTGGTCATTTAACGCATCCTACCCCAAAAAGCAGACAAGGAATGACAGAGGAGGAGGAAGCGATCTATTCTCCTGAGCTGAAAGGGACTTTTCAGCTTCATTACTTTAAAGCGCATCATTCGATTGTGCTTCAGGATTCGTCAATTACACAGTCTGCGGCAAGCCTCATGCTAGAGGAGCTCTTGCGCCAGGTACCAGCAGAAAAAGAGAGACTGAATACGTTAGTAGAAAACGGAGAATATGTGCTCATTCCGATTCACCCGCTTCAAGTGAAGGTGGTCATGGAGAAAGCGTTCGTGAACCGTTATATAGAGGAAGGGAAACTCACTTATTTAGGACCGATGGGTTCTGAATACACAGCGACTTCATCTTTCAGAACCGTCTATCAAAAGGATTCTGCTTACATGCTCAAATTCTCTGTTCCTGTGAAAATTACAAACTCCTTACGTGTCAATAAACAAAAGGAACTGGATCGCGGAGTAGAGATGTCGCGCATTTTAAAAACAGAATTAGGCGTTTCTCTATACGACGAATTCTCTGGATTCCGGGTCATTGAAGATCCTGCCTATTTATCCATTCAAGGAGAAGAGGCGGAATCTGGCTTTGAAGTAGTCATTCGTCAAAATCCATTTTTACATCGTGAAAAAGGGGCAAGCTTAATTGCTGGATTATGTCAGGATCATGCGTATGGTGGAAAATCGCGATTAGCAGGGATCATCCATGACCTTGCAGACGCAGAAGGTCGATCACCAGAGGCTGTAAGCCAAGATTGGTTTAAGCAATATTTAACCATTTCGTTAGAACCGATGCTCTGGCTGTTTGAAACGTATGGTCTTGCACTGGAAGCCCATCAGCAAAACGCTGTTGTGCAAATGAAGGGTGGTTACCCGCACACCTTCTATTATCGTGACAACCAAGGCTACTACTATAGTGAATCGAAAAAGGATAAACTCGCAAATCTTGTCCAAAACCTGAGCGTGAGAAGTGAAACGATTTGTGCAGATGAGGTAGCCGTTGAGAGACTGCGTTATTATTTCTTCTTTAATCATTTATTTGGTCTCATTAACGGTTTTGGTACAGAAGGTCTGGCGAAAGAAGAAGACTTGCTCGCACTCGTGAGAGACACATTGCTTGCTCATGAGGAAACTTACGGGGCATCTGAGCTGACAAACAGCCTTCTGCGCTCAAAAGAACTGCCTTCAAAAGCGAATTTGCTGACACGGTTTGAAGATATGGATGAACTGACAGGATCTCTGGAAACACAGTCTCGTTACACAGCTGTCTTGAATCCGCTCTTTTTACATAAGGAGGCGCTGATTGGATGAGGGATCGTATTCATTTTATTCGCGCTGAATATGAAAGAGATGTCCGGCTTGTCCACAAGTGGATGCAAGAGGAGTATGTTCACCCATTTTGGCATTTGAATATTCCGTTTCCTGCTTTTGAAAAGCATTTTTATCAGGCGATTCATGATCCGCATCAAACCCTATATTTAGGCACAATTGATGGGACGCCCATGAGTTATTTTGAGGCATACAACGTCAAAGGTGACATCATTGAATCTTACTATCAGCCTTCTCCGCATGATCAAGGAATCCATCTATTAATAGGGGAGCCGGATTATGTGGGAAAAGGTTTTGCGACCCCGCTACTTCTGGCCATGACAGCATTTCAATTTGAGCAGAACAAACGAACAGAAAAAGTCGTCGCTGAGCCGGATATTCGCAATGAAAAAATGATTCATGTATTTGAAAAATGCGGCTTTGAACGTGTAAAACCAGTCAATTTACCGGATAAAACAGGTCTTTTAATGTTTTGTGATCGAGAACGATTCGAAAGGAAGTATAACCATGACGCGGTTCAACAAGCAAAATAATGTAGTGGATGTAATAGGAATTGGCATTGGCCCGTTTAACTTAGGACTTGCCGCATTATCTGAAGAGGTAAATGAAATTGACGCTTTGTTTTTTGAAAGAAGTGAAGCCTTTCATTGGCACCCAGGGATGCTCATTGAGGGGACGACACTGCAGGTTCCCTTTTTAGCGGACCTTGTCAGTATGGCAGATGTGAAAAGTAAATATAGCTTTCTCAACTATTTACAGGAACAAAACCGTTTGTATTCATTTTACTTTCTAGAGGATTTTCATATCCCGCGCAAGGAATATAGTCATTATTGCCGTTGGGTCGCAGACCAGTTAGACTCTTGCCGATTTGGCATGAACGTCGAATCTGTCTCATTGATCGAGAAAGCAGGAGAAAAGCGATATGAAGTGCATGTGCGTCATGTGAAAGACCAAACGGTAGAGGTGTTTGAAAGTAAGCATCTCGTCTTAGGAATTGGTACACAGCCGGCGATACCAGCATCGCTCCAGCCAGCTTTAGGAGAGAAAGTTTTTCATTCTGCCGACTATTTAAAACGAAAGAAAGAAGGCTGTTTCAAAGGGAAATCTGTGACAGTGATCGGCTCTGGTCAAAGTGCGGCAGAAGTATTCTATGATATTTTATCAGATGATGAGGCGAAGGATATTCACTGGTTCACACGCTCTAAAGGATTTTTCCCAATGGAATATTCAAACCTTGGTCTTGAATATTTCTCTCCAGATTATATTGATTTCTTTTATGAGCTTCCGCAAACAAAAAAGGATGCGTTGTTAAAGCAGCAAGACTTGCTGTATAAGGGCATCAGCTCTGCAATGATCCGTGATATTTATCATTTGCTTTATGAGCGTTCTGCCTGCGGAGAGCAGTTGAACACAGTGCTTCAAGCGATGACAGAGGTCAACTTGATTGAGGAAACAGCTTGCGGCTTGTCCCTTTCATGCACGCAATGGGTCAAAGAGGACACCTTTACCCACGAGACAGATATTGTCGTGCTGGCGACGGGCTATCAATCCGTACTGCCGCCGTTTATCAACCCAATTTCTCATCACATTCAATGGGATGATCAAGGACGGTTCCAAGTCGAACGTGAATATCGCTTGAAAACAAATACAATGGGTGAAAATGATATTTTTGTCCAAAATGCAGAGCTTCATACACATGGCGTTGGCGCTCCGGATTTAGGTCTTGGCGCTTATCGAAACAGTGTGATTATCAATGAACTTGCTCGTCAAACCGTGTATCCACTTTATCAAAAGCACGTCTTCCAGACATTTGGTACACAAAAGCACGTCAATACATTCGAAGAAATCAAAGGTTAAGGAGGATGAAGCGATGAGTGTACAAGATGAATTGAAAAAAGCGGTGAATCCTGCTGCTTGGAAAAAGGCAAACCAGCGAATGGTGGCAAAAATGCTGTCTGAATACATGTATGAGGATATGCTTCATCCCGTGCAGCTAGATCATAAGGATGGCATTGCTCAGTATGAATTAATCATTCACGAACATAAGAAATATCGCTATCTTGCAAAACCTCGTTTGTTTGATAGTTTTGATACAATCGCTGAATCAATCGAGTGCTGTCAAGACGGAAAATGGTCAAAGGATGTCAGTGCAATTGTGTTTTTACTAGACATTCAGCCGCTCATTCCAATGTCTTCTGAGACAACAGGACACCTAATAAAAGAGCTTCATCACACCCTGTTAGCAGATGTACATTTGCTGTCGAAAAAAGCACTTCGTGCGGATGAACTGACAGATACTGATTATGCATGGATTGAAGGAGAAATGACAGGTCATCCTTGGATTGTGTATAACAAAGGACGCATTGGGTTCAGTTACGATGACTACCTAGCCTATGCACCTGAAAGGCAAGAAAGTGTGCAGCTGTCTTGGATTGCTGTTCACCGGGACCTTGCCACATTCCATGCAGTCGATCATGAAAACTATGAGCAGGTAATTGCCAAAGAGTTAGATGAAGTCACGATTCGTCAATTTCACCGCGTGCTAAAGGATGAAGGATTGAATACAGCTGATTATTATTTGATGCCTGTTCATAAATGGCAGTGGACACATATGATTATTCAACATTTCCCAGAAGATTTGGCGTTGCGCCGGATTGTGTATGTAGGAGAGGGACTGGATCAATATATCCCGCAGCAGTCGATCAGAACCTTTACGAACATCTCAAATAAAGGCAAGCATCATATTAAACTGCCAATGAGCATTTTAAATACACTTGTGTACCGAGGACTTCCGTCAGAACGGACAGTCATTGCCCCTCGCATTACAGCGCATATTAAAGGGATCGCGGATCAAGATTCATTTTTATCTGATGTCTGCCGCGTGATATTACCTGGTGAGAATGCAAGTATCAATGTCGATCATCCTTACTATAGCAAACTGCCTGGTGCCCCGTATCAATATCTTGAAATGCTCGGTGTCATTTTTAGAGAAAGCATTTACTCGTACTTAGATGAAGGAGAGAATCCTGTTACACTTGCGGCACTCACTTATGAGGATCATGAAGGTGAGCCCTATGTGAAACAGCTGATTGAAAAATCAGGTCTCTCAGCAAAAGAGTGGATGGCGAAATTTTTCCATGTGGTGATGCCGCCGCTATTGCACTTTATGTATCAATACGGCACCGTCTTTTCACCGCACGGACAAAATACGATTCTTGTGTTAAAGGATCATCAGCCTCATCGTTTGGCGATCAAAGATTTTGTTGACGATGTGAACATTAGTGATCAGCCGCTGCCTGAATTGGCCTCACTAGGAGAAGATTTAAAAGAAGTGCTGCGGAGTGAGCCGCCGGAAGGGTTAGTGCAGTTTATCTTTACAGGATTGTTTATTTGTAACCTGCGTTACGTATCAAATGTGTTAGACAATCATCAACTGTTAGATGAAACAGCGCTTTGGCGCTTGCTTGCCGAAGAAATTCAGCAGTATCAAAAGCTATTCCCACAGCTGAAGGACCGTTTTGACCTATTTGATCTATTCCAGCCGAAGCTGACAAAGCTGTGCTTAAATCGTAATCGAATGATTGATTATGGGTATGGAGATGGAGATGACCGCCCACATGCATCAGAGCATGGAAAGGTCACAAATGCACTCGCGCATGTTCTTTCGTCCGTCGGCGAGAAATAATAGAAAAGCTGTAGACATCAAGTGTCTACAGCTTTTTATATTTTACGAAAATGCTTGAGAGGCAAGGAAATAAAGAAGTGCGGGATCGTTCAGCTTTTCTTTTCCACGAATCATCATAAAATGCGCCTTGTTTGTTTTCGTAAAACCTGCTTCAACAAGTGATTCATGGAGGCGATCAGCTGTTTCCTCCTGCATATCTAAACGAATCGGACCCGAATAAGACGAAATGAGAGAGCGGATCAGCGAGAGAGTTGTAAGTTCATCATTTGCAGCAAGCGGTCCAATCATTAAATTGGCAGGTGTTTCAACACCAAACGCAAAGCCAGTTGTTTCGTGACGTTCATTCTTTGCAATGATACGCCGTGCTGCTCGGTTCATCCGGTTTTTTAAAAAGCTTGATCGATTTGTGCCTGCTCCTTTTTCATCTAGTGCTTCAATACACGGAAGGTGCGATTCATCGGCAGGAGACAGGTGGATGTCATCTGACACACGAAGCGCTTCTGGGTTTGGGTTTTGCGCTTTGTAAGTCGTAATGTAACCAGCCGTGTGAAACCCGATTTTTTCGTAAACTGGCCGCCCTTGGACAGTAGCGGTTAAAACGACAGGAATGCTTTGATCACATTGATCTAGCAGGGTGTCAATCATTTTCCTTGCAAGACCTAAGCCGCGATGTGTCTCAGATACAATGACAGCACCAATTGACGCTATTCGATCATATTGGAAAAGTCCTGCGCATGAGATGACTTGTCCATCCGTTGTTGAAAAACCTGTGAAATATCCATTTGTTAAAAGAGATGAAAGCTCTTCCGCATTGTAATCAGGCCAGTCTACCTCTTGAGACAATGCGATAAGATCTGGTATGTCATCGAGTGTTAATGCTCGTTGAACAACGTTTGTCATGACGCGCAACTCCTTCTTAGCTGAATTCATCTATGTGTATCGTACCATAAGAAGATATAGTGTAAAAATTGAAGTTTATCTAATTTTCCCAGCAAAAAAGAACCTCCAGTTTCGGAGGTTCTGCATTAATGAACATTAAAATATCGAGCTTCAGGATGAGAAACGACGATCGCTGCAACAGATGCTTCAGGTTCCATCATAAATCCTTCTGTTAGATGGATGCCGATTTTGTCAGGCTGAAGCAGCTTGAACAGCTTTTCTTGGTCTTCAAGATTTGGACAAGCGGGATAACCAAAGGAATAGCGCTGCCCTTGATATTTCGCTTGGAATCGTTTTTCCATTGTGAAATCGACTGGGTCAGGGAAGCCCCATTTGTCACGAATCACTTGGTGGGTTCTTTCGGCTAATCCTTCTGCAAGCTCAAGTGCTAGAGCTTGAACTGCATGCATTTTTAAATAATCTCCTTCTTGCTTAAATTGCTGCGCGACTTCACGTATACGCGCACCAGCTGTAACGGCAAATAAAGCAATATAATCTTTCTCCTTTTCACCGCTTCCCCGCACATAATCAGAAATGGAGCGGTACGGAAGCTTCTCCTGTCTTGGAAATTGGAATGTTTCAATGATACGGTTAGGCACTTCGGGATCATAAATATGCAGATCATTTCCGTTTGAACTAGCAGGATAAAATTGATAGACAAACGCTGGGGCAAACCAGTTTTTTTCTCTACCTTCGTTTAGAAGATCTGTGACAAGCTGCTTTAATTCCAATGCTTTTGGATGCTGTTCGGCCAACAGCTTTTTGACCTTTCCTTTTAATCCAAGGTGGTGGCCGATGAGCATTTGTTCATTCACATAAGGCATAATGTGGTGCAGGTCGATATTTCTTACATAATGACGTGCCGTATTTTCCGGCGTGAAAATAGGTGCCTCAGGGAGTGCCACACGTTTTTCTAGTAATTCAATGACAGCTTGTGGCTGCTTTGTTTCTTTCTCTTTGACAGGTGCTACAGACTCTTCATCGGGCTTTATTTGAAACTGAAAAGGATTTGCTTTTAACTCATTGGCTAAAGATAAGCCGTCCATCGCATCTTTTGCGTAAAGGACCGGTCCGTCATAATGAGGCGAAATCTTCATTTTCGTAAATTTACGAGAAAGTGCAGCGCCGCCGACCAAAATGGGCACGGAAATATTCGCTTTTTGTAAATCCTGAGCGGTGAGTACCATTTGCTGGGCTGACTTCACAAGTAATCCTGATAATCCAATCATATCGGGCTTTTCCTTTTGCACAGCTTCGATCAATGTTTGTGGTGTCACCTTAATCCCGAGGTCGACCACGTGAAAGCCGTTATTGCTCAAAATGATGTCGACAAGGTTTTTCCCAATATCATGGACATCTCCTTTTACAGTGGCAAGTAGAATCTTACCTTTCCCGCTTGCATGCTGCTTTTCCATATATTGCTCGAGATACGATACAGATGCCTTCATGACCTCTGCCGATTGAAGTACTTCCGCCACAATCAGTTCGTTTTGATTAAAAAGACGTCCAACCTCAGCCATTCCCTGCATTAACGGACCATTGATGATATGAAGTGGTGATTCAAATTGCTCTAGAGCAAGGGATAAATCATCGATAAGACCTTCTTTTGTTCCTTCGACGACGTAGAGTGCTAGCCTTTCATCAAGTGATAAGGAGACCTTTGGTTTTTTCACCGTTTTCTTTTTGCCGCGGTAAAATTGGGTGAATTCAGCAAGGGTTTGATCATTTGTTTCATAGAGCAACGTTTCGGCGAGCTTGATTTCTTCCTTTGGAATAGAAGCGAAGCGTTCAAGTTTTTCTGTATTCACAATGGCGTAGTCAAGTCCTGCTTGGACGCAGTGATACAAGTAGACGGCATTCAAGATTTCTCTCCCAAGAGGCGGGAGTCCAAAAGACACGTTGCTGATGCCTAAAATCGTCAAGCACTCAGGCAGGTTTTCCTTGATCATCTTGATGCCTTTGATCGTTTCTTCGGCAGCGCCAATATACTGCTCGTCTCCAGTGCCTACTGGAAAGACAAGTGGATCAAAAATGATGTCACTTGCGGGAATGCCATATTTCTTCGTTAATAGATCATGAGAGCGTACCGCAATCTCCAGCTTTCGTTCTGCTGTTACGGCCATCCCTGTTTCATCGATCGTGCCGACAACAAGTGCACCGCCGTACAGCTTCACAAGTGGAAGAATTTCTTCGAAGCGTTCTTCGCCATCCTCAAGGTTAATGGAATTGATGATGGCTTTCCCTTGGGAATATGTGAGCGCCTTTTCGATCACGAGTTTATCCGTTGAATCAATGACAAAAGGGGCTTTGACTTTTTTCATAGCCTCTTGTAAAAAGCCTTCCATGTCAGCCGCCTCCTCGCGGTCTGGATCAGCGAGACACACATCTATCACGTGAGCGCCGTTTTTTACCTGTGCACGAGCAATTTCTGATGCTTCTTCAAACTTTTGTTCCGCAATGAGTCGTTTGAATTTGCGTGAACCAATCACGTTGGTCCGTTCTCCTACAAAAAGAGGGCGCTTTGATTCCTCATATATCAGGGGCTCAATTCCTGATACGGTATGCTGAGACGATTCATGCGCAATGTGACGCGGCTGAATCGTTCGTACTTCATCTGACAATGCCTGTATATGTGCAGGTGTTGTTCCGCAGCAGCCGCCAACAATATTTAACCAGCCTTCTTTGGCAAAGGCGGAAATTTTTTTAGCAAGTGAAGCAGGGGATTCATGATATTGACCTTCTTCATCTGGTAGACCAGCATTTGGATAGCAGCTAACCGCTGACTTGGCGATGGAGGAGAGCGTGCGGATATGGTCTGTCATGAATTCAGGACCCGTCGCACAGTTCAGGCCGACACTCATTGGTTTCATATGCTCAAGAGAGATATAAAAGGCTTCAATATCCTGACCAGCGAGGGTAGTGCCCATCGGTTCAATCGTACCTGATACCATAAGAGGCAACTCAATACCTGTCTGCTGGAAGGCTTCCTGAATGCCTTTGAAACCAGCTTTTACATTCAGCATGTCTTGACTTGTTTCTAAAAGAAGGGCATCACATTTGCCATCAATCAAGGCGCGGGCCTGCTCTTCATAGTTTCTGACGAGCTCATCGAAGGTTGTGCCGCCTGTCACAGATAATGTTTTCGTAGTGGGACCCATCGCGCCTACAACAAATCGGGGATGCTCCGGCGTGGAGAAACGGTCAGCTTCGTCCTTTGCCAGCTGGGCAGCCCGTATATTGAGTTCATAGGCAAGGTGGCCAAGCCCGTATTCGTCAAGGACGAGCTTTGTAGCCCCGAACGTATTTGTTTCAATGAGGTCGGCGCTTGCCTCAAGGTATTCTCTATGAATCGCGCGGATGGTGTGAGGGGCTGTCACATTCAAATACTCGTTACAGCCCTCATACTCTTCTCCGCCAAAGTCTTCTGCTGTGAGATTGGCATTTTGAATCATGGTCCCCATTGCACCATCAAGGACGAGGATGCGTTTCTTAAGCTGTTCAGTGATAGTTGACATGGGTGTTTGACTCCTTTTCTTTCTGATGAATGTAGGTGGTTAGTTCTGCTGTTAAGTCTGATCGAAGGAAAGGGGTAATTAAATAAATGCCGTTAAACAATTCGCAGGCTGTATCTAATAAAGAGCGGGCAATCGCTAAGCCTTCTGCTCGCTGCTTCTCTTTATCCTCACCAGCCTTGGCCATAATGTCACGAATGGAATCAGATAATTTGATGCCTGGAATTTCATGGTGAATAAACTCCGCATTTCGGCTGCTTGTTAATGGCATAATGCCAATATAAATCGGTTTATCTAAATGACGGCTCTCCTCATGAATTTTCACAAGCTGTTCCTCAGAATAAACAGGCTGTGAAATAAAATAATCAGCACCGTATTCAATTTTTTTCTCAAGACGTTTGACCGCTTTATCAATGTGACGAACATTCGGATTAAACGCGCCAGCTACTGAAAAATTGGTCTTTTTGCCAAGGGGCTTCCCTGAGAAAGAAAGGCCTTCGTTAAACTGCTTAATCAGCCGAATCAAATCAAAGGAGGTTAAATCATACACAGACGTTGCCCCGGGGAAATCTCCAATCTTAGAAGGGTCGCCTGTAATGGCTAAAATATCAGTTAAACCAAGGGTGTCAAGACCCATCAAATGGGATTGAAGCCCAATCAAATTACGATCACGGCATGTGATATGGACGAGTGAACGCATATCAAGCTGCTGTTTCAATAAAGCGCCGCAAGCCACATTGCTAATGCGCGGAGTCGCAAGAGAATTATCAGCCAATGTCAAGGCATCAATACCTGCATTCTTTAATTCATTTGCTGCGACGAGGAATTTTTCGAAGTTCAGCTTCTTCGGCGGATCAAGCTCTACAATAATCGTCCGTTTTTTCGTAGCGAGCTCATCAAGACCTGGTTCAGTCCGCTGATCTTGAATCGAAATGATTTCTTCTTTTAATACTTTTACTTCTTTTTCAGTGATCGGGGCTAAATCCTTGACCGCTTCAGCCATTGCGTGAATATGCTGAGGCGTTGTTCCGCAGCACCCGCCGATAATACGTGCGCCTTGATTTCTAAATTCAAGTGCACTTTTTCGAAAATAATCGTTATCTGTATCATAGACGAGTCTGCCTTCTTCAAGAGAGGGAAGACTGCTGTTAGGATAGACTGATAAGTGGGAATTTTCTAAAATTGGAACGCCTTCGAGTGCCTGAATCATATGATAAGGGCCCAGCCGGCAGTTGATGCCAACGACGTCTGCGCCAAGAGAGGACAATTCAGATAAACCATCCTTGAGCGGTGTTCCATCCTGCAACACACCTTGTTCATGCATGGAGACGTTCATGACAATCGGGAGAGTCGTTTCTTTTCGTGCAATTTGGAGAACGGCCTTCGCTTCTTCCATGTCATAATACGTTTCTAGCAATAATCCATCGGGCTGCTCATTTAATAGAATGTATAGCTGTTCCCTAAAGCTTCGTTTAATTTCTTCAATCGTATAGGCATTTTTGTTAAACGTTCGAATGCCGCCGATCGTTCCAAGGACATAAGCAGAGCCTGCGGCTGCTTTTGCGATTTGTACCGCCTTTGTATTGATACGCTTTGTTTCTTCCTCTAAGCCGTAGCGGGATAGTTTAATATAATTTGCGCCATACGTATTTGTTTGAATGATGTCCGCACCAGCCTGCACATATGCTTCGTGCACGCGCCTTACTTCATCTTCTTTCGATAAATTTAATTCTTCAAAGCAGCGGTCAATGCCGTAAGAGTATAAAAGTGTTCCCATTGCACCGTCAGCAATCAGTACGCGGTTTTGTAAGTCTTGTAATAGGCCCATTGGTTTCCTCCTTATTTTTATGTAACAAAAAAAGCCTTCTGATAAGAAGAAGACTTTTTGGCTGTATCGTAATTCTTCTTCTTATCTTCCAAGCAGTTGCTTGCTGGATTTAGCACCTTGGTCATAGAAAATATATTTCTACTACACCGGTTGCTGAGGCTTCACAGGGCCAGTCCCTCTGCCTCTCTTGATAAGAAAGCGATATGAACTTGTCAATAAATTGAACTTCCATCCACTGTATCGAAAAAATCGGAAATAATCAATGGAAAATTTGAAATTTATCGAAAATTTATAAATTGAACGTCAATCGGTAAATCTGCCTTGCGCATAAGAGAAATAACCTCTTGTAAATCATCTTTATTTTTTCCTATTACACGCACTTGGTCATCTTGAAACTGTGACTTCACTTTGATGCCGGATTGCTTAATGAGTGCATTGATCTTTTTGGCGTTGTCTTGATCAATTCCGCTGATCAGCTTTGCACGCTGGCGTACGGTTCCGCCAAGGGCATGCTCGGTTTTTCCGTAGTCGATGTTTTTAGTTGGAACATTTCGTTTGATCAGCTTCGACACAAGTACATCTTTTAGCTGCTCAAGCTTAAAGTCATCATCAGAGATGAGCACAAGCTCTTCTTTTTCAAGAGAAATATCACTTTTACTTCCTTTAAAATCATAACGGTTTTTAATTTCCTTCAGCGCTGCTTGAACGGCGTTTTGCACCTCTGGCAGTTCAACCTTCGATACAATGTCAAATGAGCTTTCTTTTGCCATAACGCATGACCTCCATGGATAGATATTGCGTCTATTTTATCATGCAACGTGGAGAAGAAGAAACTTTATCGAAGAGACGAGTCAAAGAGTTCTGCTGGCAGCGGTATAAATCGCGTTCGGTTTGACCACTTTAGCTAACAGAACTAGAGATGTTCATGTGAAGAGAAGTATAGTAGAATAAAGTGAATCAAAAGATGAACGAACGCTCTTTTATGAGCAGATAGGAAGGAAGAGAACATGAGACCAGGTGAGCAACTGACCTTGCAAATAGAGAACGAGATGGAATACGGTTACTTTTTGACAGATGGTGAAGATTCTGTCCTCTTGCACCGCAGTGAAATGACAGAAGATATTGGTGACCAAGATGAAGTAGAGGTCTACTTATACGTAGATCATGAAGAAAGACTAGCTGCGACGATGAAAATACCGACAATCAATGCGCATACATATGGCTGGGTAGAAGTCGTAGACGTCCTAGAAGACATGGGCGCATTTGTGGATGTTGGGCTGTCAAAGGATGCACTTGTTGCAACAGAACATCTACCGCCTTTTGAGGAAGCATGGCCGAAAAAAGGAGACAAACTTTACTGTATGCTGAAAGTCACAAGCTACGGCAGAATGTTCGCAAAGCCAGCCACTGAAGATGTGATCAGTGAATTGTTTACTGAAGCACCCGAAACCTTAATGAACAAAGAAATCACTGGTACGATTTATCGCTTAATTGCGACAGGCTCTTTTATGCTGACAGATACAGGCGTGCGAGGGTTTATCCACCGTACGGAACGAAAGGAAGAGCCAAGATTAGGATCGACCGTGACAGGACGCGTCATTGCAGTGAAAGAGGATGGAACCGTGAACGTTTCTCTGCTTCCTAGAAAACAGGAAGCGTTATCTGTCGATGCAGAAGAAATCTTAACCTATATGAGAACGAGAAATGGTGCTATGCCTTATGGAGACAAAAGTGATCCAGAAGACATCCGTGAACGATTCCAAATGAGCAAGGCAGCCTTTAAACGAGCATTAGGTCATTTGATGAAAAACGGCCTAGTTTACCAAAAAGAGGGCTGGACATACGAGAAAAAATGAGCAGCGTGAAAGAGAACCCTAACCTCATGGGTTTTCATATCACACTGAAATGAAGAAAAAGGGATAAAATCATCATGGTTTTATCCCTTTTTTTATATTTGTTATAAATAATGGGTTTTTTCAGTGAAAAAAGTCATGAAAAAAGCTGAAAAACCTTCACTTAATCATTGAAACAACGCCTCTCAAATCCGATAAGAAAGGAGTAAGGATGATAAAAGGAGTGTGTGTTTGGATGAAAGTGAAAATTTCATTGCTTCTGTTGGTAGCCGTGCTTATGGTGCTCGCCGCATGCAGCAATCAACAAGGGAAACCACCAGCATCAAATGCGAAGCATATTGGCGTTATGCTCACAGATGATGGTCTTGGTGATCAATCATTTAACGATTCATCGTTTAAAGGATTAGAAAAAGCACGTGATGACCTAGGCATTGAATTTGATTATAGAGAAATTGCAGAAACCGATACATATGAAAAAGGACTGACCGAGCTTGTAAAAGCTGGCAATGATCTTGTCATCGGGGTAGGCTTTAGTATGCAAGAAGACTTAGAAAAAGTCGCAAAGAAATATCCGAAGAAGCACTTTTTGCTCATCGATGCCGTATCTGAGCTGAAAAATGTGACCTCCGTGACGTTTAAAGAAGAGCAAGGCAGCTATTTAGCGGGCGCACTTGCTGCAATGACAACGAAAAGTGATGTCATTGGATTTGTTGGCGGTGTCGATGCGGAGTTGATCCATCGTTTTGAAAAAGGGTTCCAAAAAGGCGCCAAATCAGTGAATCCGAACATCAAGATCTTATCCACCTATGCTAATACGTTTAGTGATGCGGACAAAGGCAGTAAAATAGCCAAAGGCATGATCAAAAAGAAAGCAGACGTTTTATATGCCGCAGCTGGCTATACAGGTGTCGGTGTATTAAAAGAAGCGCAAGCGCAGGGCAAATATGCCATTGGTGTAGATAGTGATCAGTATTACACCGCTGAAAAAGCGGTGATTTCGTCCATGGTAAAAAAAGTCGATGAAGTGGTCTATCAATTCAGCGAACAGCTCGTCAAGAGCAATCAAATCAAAAATGGGCATGTTATTTACGACTTAAGCAATGACGGAATCGATATGGCAAGAATTAGGGTGCTCAAAGATGCTGAAACATTGACCAAAAAAGTAAATGAACTGAAGCAGAAATTGCTAAAAGATGAGGGGGACGCATCATGAGCTTGCGCATCAAAATTTTACTCAACTCACTCGTCTCACTTCTTTTAGCAGTTGGCGTCATCGCCTTTATCATTGTCAGTATGACAAAGATCCAATCATCAAATGAAACAGAAGTTCAAACCTTATTAAATGTTCAAAAAACGAAGGCAAGCTTTGAAAGCGTCGAACAAACCATGACCAATTATTCAATGACACTTTCTGATGAACAGCTAGAGGTTGTTCAAACCGGTATTTCTACAGCAAAAAAACAACTGCAAACCTTAAACAAACATGCAGGAAATATAAATAAAGGTGAATTAACAAGGTTAAATGCAAAATATGACACGTGGACCAAAGAAGCAAATAATGCCATTGGTGAAAAAAACGCATCGGATACAAGACGGGTCGCTGCAAGAATTGATGGTGTTTTAAACGACATCCATACAATGAATAAAAGAGCAGAAGAAGCATATAAACAAAATCTAGAGAATACAGCGGATAATGTGCAATGGATCATCACAAGTGCACTCGGCGCAGCCCTCACACTGATTGTCATTGCTGTCTTTTTAAATATTGGATTAACAAGATCCATCGTGACACCGATTAAATCACTTTCCTACCGAGCGAAGCAGATCGCAGAAGGCAACCTTGCTGTCGAGCGAATGGATATTCAGCGTAAGGATGAAATCGGCGGCTTGAATGAATCCTTTAATCAAATGACAGATCAACTGATTAGTTTGATTAAAGAAATCAGTAATGTCTCAAGTCAAGTAGAGACATTCTCGATCCAGTTAGATGATGAAAACAAAAAGCTGATGGAATCTGCAAATCAAGTATCTGTCTCGACAGACGAAATGGCAAATGGGTCACAAGCCATTTCAGAGGATCTCCAGCATGGCGTTAGCTTGATTGAAAAGATGGATCAGCATGGACGTAAAAATTCCGAACGTTCACAAACAGTCATCCAAAGTACAGAGGATGCGATAGAAGCAGTGGAAAGTGGAAAGCACACGTTAACAGAAACAAAAACGGCGATTGAAAAAAATACACATGCCACAAGGCAAATCGAGCAGTCGGCAGGAGAATTCACGCAATATGCTAGCGGGATCTCGGCTATGGCCAAAACAGTTTCTGACATTGCGGATCAGACAAACTTACTTTCGCTAAATGCGGCAATCGAAGCGGCAAGAGCAGGTGAGGCTGGAAAAGGCTTTGCCGTTGTAGCAGATGAAATTCGTAAGCTTGCCGACGAATCATCTAACGCTACAAGACAAATCTTTGATATGGTCAGTCATATTGAAAGAGGCATTCAATCCATTAGTCAAACTGTCAAAGAAGGAGTCAAGCTTTCACTTCAACAGCAGGATGCGATGGACAAAACCTCACACTCCTTTGAAGATATAGAAACAAAAGCGCAGCACATTAAACAAGAAATGGCGGTCTTAAATGACCAAATTGTTCAATCAACAGAGCTTGGCGGACAAGTGCTCAACTCGATTGAAAATATTAGTGCAGTTGTAGAAGAAACAGCAGCTGGCAGTGAAGAAATTTCTGCCTCGGCCAATGAACAGCTGCAATCATTCCATCAAATGAACAAACAGGTAGAAGAACTGATGAGTATGACGGCAAGGTTAAATGAAACCGTCCACCGTTTTAAACTTTCATAAGTCATAAGAAAAGCACCCTTCCCGTGATGTGTCAGGGAAGGGTGCTTTTTATGATGGTTTGCCTGTAAAGAAGATGGCAAGCGTGCCTGGGCCTGAATGGGACCCAACAGCTGCGCCGACAATCTGAATATCAATTTCTTTTGGATGAAATTCGGCTTCAATCAATTGTCTCATGTCTTCTGCAAGTGCAGGATCATCACCATGACTAATGCCAACAGTTTGATTTGACCAATCCGTTCCACGTTCTTTCATCAGTTCAATAATGCGTTTCAACAGCTTTTTACGTCCGCGGATTTTCTCAAGGGGGATGAGCTTTCCATCCTCGACGTGTAAAATGGGCTTAATACTCAATAAACCGCCAACAAATGCGGACGCTTTACTAATTCTTCCGCCTCTTGCTAAATACGATAAATCGTCTACAGTAAAAATATGTTGTAAAGATTCGCAAAAATGCTTTACAGACGTTTCAATTTCTTGTATTGTATTTCCGTCAATGGCAAGTGATTGAGCGTGTTTGACAGCAAGCCCATAGCCGAGTGAAGCACATTTAGAATCAATGATTCGTAAATCAAAATCAGGGTATTCTTCCTTCACTTCGTTTGCCATCATCATAGCGGTTTGATATGTACCAGAAAGCTCTGATGAAAAGGCAACATAGATTGCAGATGTATGGGTTTGTGCGAGAGAAACAAAGGCTTCTTTGATTCGGTTTGGTGAAGCTTGTGACGTTTTTGGGCTGGCACCTTGTCTCATCGCATCAAATACTTGTTTTGGTTCAATGGTGACCAAATCTTCAAATTCCTCTTCGCCAAGCAATACACGGAGCGGAATAACCGTCATGTTATGTTCATCATAATAAGAAAGAGGCAGATCAGCAGCACTGTCTGCTATGATATGAACAGTCATCAAAATCCCTTCTTTCTAAAAAAATCAGCCATATTTTACAACTTTTTAGCCTAACTATATCACAGAAATCAACTTTTCGTGTTCAAATTCTAAATTTTAGGGAAAACCATAGAGAGAATGGTAAGTGGAGGAATGACAATATGTTCATCGGAGAAGCAAAAAAACTCATTGTCGTCGTCATTGGTGCACTGCTCAATGCGATTGGACTGAATTTATTTTTAATCCCAGCTGATGTATACGCGAGTGGGTTTACAGGGGTAGCCCAGCTGTTATCCAGCTTAATGGATCAATATGCGCCATTTTATGTATCCACAGGGATTCTATTATTTATTTTAAATATTCCAGTCGGCATTTTAGGCTGGATGAAAGTGGGCCGTTCCTTTACGTTTTACAGCATCATCAGTGTGGCCCTGACGACCATTTTCCTCGGCATCTTACCAGAAACGAGTGTTTCACATGATATTTTACTAAATGCTGTGTTTGGCGGCGTGATATCCGCAGTAGGGATTGGGATCACGCTCAAATTTGGGGCATCGACAGGCGGACTCGACATCATAGCCATGATCTTAGCGAAGTGGAAGGATAAACCAGTCGGCACGTATTTCTTCATTTTAAATGGTATCATCATTTTTACAGCAGGATTATTACAAGGTTGGGAGAAAGCATTATATACCCTTGTCACATTGTATGTGACCACAAGGGTCATTGATGCCATCCATACAAGACATGAGAAGCTGACCGCGATGATTGTGACGAAGAAGGCTGATGAAATCAAGGAAGCCATTTATGGAAAAATGGTCAGAGGTATTACGACTGTACCTGCAAAGGGAGCTTTTACCAATGAGCCAAAAGAAATGATGGTGATCGTCATTACAAGGTATGAGCTGTATGAACTTGAACAAATTATTAAAGAAGTCGATCCAAAAGCCTTTACAAATATTGTGCAAACAACTAATATTCTTGGATTTTTCAGACGAGATTAAAAGGTGGGTAGCGAATGAAAAAAGGGTTGGTGCTTCTCCTCGTTGTATTGATTTTAACCGCTTGTGGACAACAAAAAAAGGATGAACCAAACAAGGAGGTATCAGGTCAAATGGGAGAAAAAACGGTTGTACTCACAGTAGACCCCGTCCAGAAAGGTTCTTCGGTTCAATTTAACATGTCATTGAAAAATGAATCAGATCGAGATATTGAATTTACCTTTAACACAAGCCAGAAATTCGAACTCAGTGTGTATGATGAAAACGGAAATGAACAATACCGCTATTCAAAAGACCGTATGTTCACACAGGCCATCCAATCATTTGTGCTGAAGAAAGGCGAAGCCTATGATTTTCAAGATACGTGGTCAAATGGTGTCAAGCCGGGAACGTATGAAGCGGTCGTCACATTTAAAGGAAAAGCAGAAGGGCTGAAGCAAATCACGGAAAAGAAAACGTTCCAAGTGAAATAAGTGCTTTCAGCTTCATGAGAATCAGAAAAAGCTGCCCAATGGTGTGGACAGCTTTTTTATGTTAGAGATCATCGAGCAAGTCTTGGAAGGTATGCAACTGGTTTCTTTCTGCATCTGTCGAATTGGCAAATGCAGAAGATACGGCATTTTTGGCTCGTTTGACCGCCTGTTGACGCTCTAACCCAGATGAAAATGAAGAAGTAAGGGCTTCTTCAGTAAATGATTTGGCTTGATCAAAAAGTTCGTTTCTCACAATGAACCTCCAGAAGCATCAGTCTTCATGTTTTCTCTGCCAGACGCTTCTTCAAGCGTAGAACGATAAGGAAAACGTGAGTCATGCAGACTGACTGAATCTTTACCTTGTTGTATAAAGCGTTTCGATTTGCTTCTTTTACCCATTCGGAATCCGCCCCTTTACACAAGCTGACAGGATAACCTGTCTAAAGGTAGTATGCCCGCTTCCTTCGGTTATGTATGAATGGAAAAATTAAAGGGAGAAGTAATTCGTTAGAAACTTTGCAATCCCATCTTGTTCGTTTGTATCTGTGATTTCATTTGAAACACGTTTCACGGCATCGATTCCGTTGCCCATAGCCACACCGCATCCAGCAAATTCAAGCATTTCTAAATCATTGTCTTCATCTCCGAATGCCACAATCCGCTCCTGTGGAACGCCGTAATAATCACTGATCTTTTGCAGTCCAACGGCCTTGTTCATGCCTGTTTTAATGATCTCAATCACGTGCCACGGAGCAGCCCATCGCCTATGATCAATCACTTCTGCATGAACATCTGATAAATAGCTTCGAATGGCTCCGACGTCCTCTTCTTTTGCGTGAATTAACACGCTCGTCACATTCTCTCCAAGGTTGTCCCGAAGGTCTCCAACAGTGACTTTATTTGCATTCATATTAAATATATCAATGAGCTTCTCATCATGATAATGGAAATACAAATCGTCTAACACTTCAGCTAGCACATTATGCACTTTATACTCCTCACTAATGTCTACAAGCTGTTTAACGACTTGAAGATCAAGTGACGTATGAAATCTGCCCCATTTTTCATCAAGAGGATGATGGACAAACGCTCCATTAAAATTCACAATGGGTGAATCAAGCTGTAATTGCTGATAATAAGGAGAGCTGGAACGAAATGGCCGGCCGGTTGAAATACAGACATGATGCCCGCTGTCTTTCACTTTTTGAATGACGTCAAGTGTGTGTGTAGAGATGGTTTTATCATCTTTTAATAACGTGCCATCCAGGTCAAGTGCGATTAGGTAAGGTTTAGTCTCCATAAAATCTCCTTTGATCTGTAAGTGATAGGAGGCAGTTCGTGCGGCGCCCCTCTACCTATAGTGTATCTTTATCACATCTTTGTTGTCTACATGTTAAAATAAACAAAGACGGGAATGATAAAGGAGGATTCATAGGCTGTGATCACCATTGATGAGCAAATTGCGCGCGATATTCCATTTTTACATATCGTAAAAGCTGAAAATAAAGACAAACCGCTGCCGCTTGTATTTTTTATACACGGATTTACAAGTGCACGCGAGCACAACTTACACTTCGCCTTTCATTTGGCGGAAAAAGGCATGAGAGTGATTTTGCCTGACTGTGCTTATCATGGTGTAAGATCAGAAAACCTCAGCTTAGAGGAACTGGCGTCAAGGTTCTGGGAAATTGTCTTGAACGAAATACGTGAAATCGATATACTCAAAACATACTTTGAAGAAAAACATTTGATTGAAGCCGATCTGATCGGTGTTGCAGGTACTTCCATGGGCGGCATCACGACTTTTGGTGCACTCGCCAAGCATGATTGGATTAAAGCAGCAGTTAGCTTGATGGGCAGTCCGAAATATACGACATTCCTACAAGCACAAATCATGAACATGCGGAACAAAGGGTTGATGAAAGAAATTACAGACGAAGAGGTTCATCAGCAATTAGACGTGCTGCGTCCTTATGATTTAACGCTGCAAACAGATCGATTAAACAAAAGACCGCTGTTATTCTGGCATGCAGAAAATGATCCAGTTGTCCCTTACCGGCATGCAAAAGCTCTTTATGACGAGTTAGCAGCAACCCAATATAAAGAAGATCCGCACCTGATTCGTTTTATTACAGATGGACAGGCTGGCCATAAGGTCTCAAGACAAGCAATGTTTGAAACGATTGACTGGTTTGTGACACATCTGAAAAGCACAAACGTTTAGTCAAAAGAAAAAGTACGTTATACTAATGGAAAAGGAGTGGATATCATGGATGAAGCATTGAAAGAAAATATTTTAGGCGCCCTAGAACAGGTGATTGACCCTGAACTGAATGTCGACATCGTCAACCTTGGACTTGTCTATGATGTCAATCTTGATGAGAATGGAAAAGCGGATATCACGATGACCTTAACATCAATGGGGTGTCCCCTTGCACCAGTTATCGTGGATGAAGTGAAAAAAGCATTAAGTGATCTTCCAGAAGTGAAAGAAACAGAAGTTCACATCGTATGGAATCCGCCTTGGACACGAGACAAAATGTCAAGATACGCAAAAATTGCGCTCGGTATTCAATAAGCACAAATGAAAATGCCTGGTATGAGTTGAACTCATACCAGGTTTTTTTATGAAAAAATAAGGTGGAGGAAGAGAATGGATTGATATAATGGGTGTAATATGACAGATCGGAGTACCTCATAATGAAACGAAAATGGTTATGGATTGTTCTTTTAATGGGATACGCTGCTGCATTTTTTACATCAATCACCATCCGCGAGGAGCAAGCACACAAAAAACAAGATCTTAAGGCGTTTACAGATGTCAGTCATCTCATGCCTGTTAAAATAAAAAAAGTCGTTCAAGGTAAAGAAATAGATACTTTAAAAGAAGTAGTAGAAGAAGCGAAAGTAAAAAACTTGCCGATATCAATAGCCGGCAAACAGCATAGCATGGGCGGCCACACGTATTATGAAAATGGCATTGTGCTCGATATGACAGAATTCCGCCAAATTTTAGCGTTTGATGAAAAAAAGAAAACGATTCGGGTCCAAAGCGGCGTTACATGGGATGATATACAAACATATGTGAACCCATATGGTCTTGCCGTGAAGGTCATGCAATCACAGAATATCTTCACGATTGGCGGTTCTCTCAGTGCAAACGCACATGGACGTGACATTCGCTACGGCTCACTCATAGACACTGTTCGTTCCTTTAGGCTACTTAAGGCAGATGGGGAGATCGTTACAGTGAAGCCGGGCGATGGTTTGTTTACTGCCGTGATTGGCGGATATGGTTTGTTCGGCGTCATTTTAGATGTTGAGCTTTCGTTAACGAGAGATGAATTATACAAAATGGAGACAACCTCTCTAGATTATCGCGAATACAGTGATTATTTTCAAAAACATGTCAAACAAAATAAAGAAGTACGCATGCATCTTGCCAGAATCTCAACAGCGAAAACAAACTTTTTGAACGAGATGTATGTGACGAATTATTCCCTCACTTCACAACAAGAGATTGAATCATATCAAGAGTTGAAAGAGGATCAACTCGTTATGCCACTCAAATTTATGCTCGGTCTTTCAAGAAGATTTGATATGGGGAAAGATCTGCTATGGCATTTGCAAAAGAAGTATTTCCAAAGTCAAAATGATCAGCTGATCACAAGAAACAATGTGATGCGCTCAGATTCTGCTTTTTTAGAATATGAAAATGAATCAGATACAGATGTGCTTCAGGAATATTTCGTCCCAGTCGACCGCTTTCGTGCGTATATCGATGAAATGAGACACTTTTTACAACAGGAAGAATTGAATTTAATGAACATCACGATCCGCTACGTACAAAAAAATGAAAAAGCGGATCTCTCATATGCGAAAGAAGATATGTTTGCACTTGTTCTTTTAGTGAATTATGGTTTTGAGAAAGAAAAGAAGGCAGAAGCAGAGCGGATCATCCGGCAAATGACAGATATCACGCTTCAGCACCATGGAAGCTATTACTTACCGTACATGCCTTATCAAACGAAGATACAAATGAAGCGGGCCTATCCTAAAACCGATGTATTCTTCCAAAAGAAAAAGCAAGCAGATCCAGATGGCAGGTTTATCAATTACTTTTATGAAAGGTACAATACACAATGAATGCAAAAGCAATGAAATGGTTCGTCTACTCACAAAGCCTGCTGTTTTTCGCCAGTAGTTTGATTTTCCCTTTTTACATTCTTTTTATTAAAAATGTTGGTTCAAGCTATTCACAGTTTGGTCTTGCCTATGGCTTGTTTGGTTTAAGCGGAGCGTTTATTCATTTACTCTTAGGGAAACTGCCCGAAACCACTGACAGGCGTCTCTTTTTAATCATTCATTCGTTCGGAATGGCATTTCTTTTACTGCTATTTCCTCATATAACAGAAGTCGAGCAAGTGTATATGATTCAGCTGGCACTTGGTGCGCTTGGCGGCTTTCAAAAGCACGGGGAAAAACTCATCGTTACGGAACTGACAACAGAGAATAAAAGAATGAAAGAGGTCGGCCGCTACCATTTTTGGACAGCTCTTTTTTCATCGATAGCGATTATGCTTGGCGGCCTGTTTGCAGATTTCTTTACCGTTTATTTCATTTTTTATGCAAGCTCCATATTATATTTATGCAGTGCCCTCATCGTCATCATGATGAAATATGAAAGATAAATCCGCATGTCTCACGAAGATATGTGGATTTTTTTATGAAAAAAAACGAAAAGAAATATTAAATATACAATTGAATTAATTTTTATACATGTTATAATGTTAAATAATTTCACAAAGATCAAGAGGGTGTATTGACGTTGAAAATAGGTATTATAGGTGCTACGGGATACGGTGGTGCGGAATTAGTTCGTATCTTCAAGCAACATCCACACGTGGATGAATGTATATTGTATTCATCGAGTGGTGATGGGCAATTATACAGTCAATCTTATCCGCATCTAACAACGATTACTGATCAAACATTAAAAGCCATTGATCCTGCTGCCATTGTGCGAGAAACAGATGCTGTGTTTTTAGCGACACCAGCAGGCGTATCAAGTGAACTCACACCGAAGCTCATGAACCAAGGAGTGCCTATCATTGATTTATCAGGTGATTTGCGCATTCAAGATGGTGCAACCTATGAAGCTTGGTATAAACGAAGGGCAGCTGATCAATCATCTGTTCAACAAGCTGTGTATGGGTTACCTGAATTGAATCGTGAAACGATTGAGCAGGCTGAAGTCATTGCAAACCCAGGGTGCTTCCCTACCGCAGTTCTTCTCGGCTTAGCACCGCTGATGAAACAGAATCTAATCGATGAATCTATGATCATCATAGATGCAAAAACAGGAGTGTCCGGTGCAGGACGATCTGCCTCACTTGGAACGCATTTTTCAGAGCTAAACGATAACTTCAAAATTTATAAGGTAAATGAACATCAACATACACCTGAAATAGAGCAAATATTAAGAGAATGGAATCCGCAAACGGCGAACATCACCTTTTCAACGCACCTTGTCCCGATGACAAGGGGGATTATGGCGACGATGTATACCCAGCTGAAATCAGATATCACAAAAGAGGAATTGATGAAGCATATGAAAGGCTTTTATGAAGATTCCTATTTTGTCAGAGTGAGAGATCACGGGGTGTATCCGCAAACAAGGGAAGTATATGGCAGTAATTTCTGTGACATTGGCTTTCATTTAGATGAACGTACAGGCAGACTCACGATTGTGTCTGTGATCGACAATCTCATGAAGGGCGCAGCCGGCCAAGCGGTTCAAAACTTCAACATCATCAAAGGCTTAGATGAAGAGGCGGGCCTCACAATGACACCTCTCTATCCATAAGAACAGGGGAGACAACAAACATGATCGAATTGAATGAAAAAAGCATTGTTAAAATAGACGGTGACGTATCATCACCAAAAGGCTTTGAAGCAAAGGGAATTCATATTGGATTACGTTATTCAAAAAAAGACCTTGGACTGATCGTCAGTGAAGTACCGGCAGCGAGTGCAGCTGTATACACACAAAGTCACTTTCAAGCTGCGCCTCTACAAGTCACTCAGAAAAGCTTAAAAAAGACAGGGCAATTAAAAGGGGTCATTGTCAATAGTGCTATCGCCAATGCATGTACCGGTGAGCAAGGTTTGAAAGACGCATACGAAATGCAGGCAGCCTGCGCAGATATGTTAGGGATAGAACCTGATTACATTGCTGTTTCTTCTACTGGTGTCATTGGAGAGTGTCTGGATATGGATAAAATCAAAAAAGGCATCACTCAGCTGAAAGAAGCAAAAGCAGGAAATGGTCATTTTGAAGAGGCAATCTTAACGACAGATACAGTCATTAAAAACACAACATACACCCTGACGATAAACGGCAAAGAGGTTCTCATTTCAGGTGCAGCGAAGGGCTCTGGCATGATTCATCCGAACATGGCAACAATGCTTGGCTTCGTAACAACGGATGCAAATGTCGAACAGGAAGCTCTGCAAAATGCACTGCGTGATATTACCGATGTGACTTTTAATCAAATTACTGTCGACGGAGAAACATCGACAAACGATATGGTGCTCGTGATGGCAAATGGCATGGCAGAAAATGATGTGCTAAATGAAGAGCATCCAGAATGGCCATTGTTCAAAGAAGGATTAAAGCTAGCTTGTGAGGATCTTGCTAAAGAGATTGCAAGAGACGGAGAAGGTGCAACGAAATTAATTGAAGCGCAAGTTGCTGGTGCTAAAAATCATTTAGAAGCTGGCATCATAGCGAAGAAAATCGTCGGTTCAAGTCTAGTGAAAACAGCCGTATACGGTACCGACGCCAACTGGGGGCGTATCATTGGAGCGATTGGCCATAGCGCAGCGTCCGTCACACCACAAGAGGTAGAAGTGTATTTAGGTGGACAATGTCTGTTTAAACATAATGAACCGCAGCCATTCTCAGAAGAGGAAGCAAAATCGTATCTAGAGCAGGATGAGATTACGATTTTGATTCAAATGAATGAGGGAAACGGTCAGGCAGCGGCATGGGGCTGTGACCTTACCTATGATTATGTGAAAATTAACGCGAGCTATCGCACATAATGAAGGAGATAGACATGGATAAAACGATCGTATTCAAGTGTGGAGGCAGTGTCATTCGAGAACTTTCAGATACCTTTTATGAAAATGTCCGCTCACTTCAAGCTGCTGGATTTAAGCTGGCTATCGTCCATGGCGGAGGCCCTGAAATCACTAGCATGCTGCAAAAATTAGAAGTGAAAACAGAATTTGTTGACGGGCAGCGTAAAACAACGAAGCCGGTATTAGAGGTAGCCGAAATGGTCCTCTCGGGAACGGTCAATAAATACTTTGTGTCAGAGCTCGCAAAGCATGATATCTCATCTGTCGGCGTGTCTGGGAAAGATGGTCAGATGCTTGTCGCTGATTTTCTTGATCAAGACGTGTACGGGTACGTTGGTGAAATCAAAGAAGTGCATCCAGAGATGGTAGAAGCATTAATGGAAAAACAATTTATTCCTGTGATTGCACCGCTGTCTATGACAGAAGAATGCCAAACGTTAAACGTAAACGCTGATTTAGCAGCATCAGCTGTCGCAGGAGCGATGAAAGCTGATAAGCTCATGTTTGTTACAGATGTGGAAGGCATTTTAAAAAATGGTGAATTATTAGATGTCGTCACCGAACATGAAGCTCTCATGCTCATTGATGAAGGCATTATTTCCGGGGGAATGATTCCAAAAGTACAATCCGCTTTGAGTGCTTTATCAGGAGATGTGGATGAAGTCATGATCGTCAATGGTAAAGGAAGTATCTTTACAGGGGAAACCTTTAAAGGAACAAGAATTGTGAAGGAAAAGGAGGCGGTCCTGTGAGTCATCTCTTTCAAACTTATGGACGGTGGAATGTTGAAATTAAAGAGGCAGCAGGTTCTTGGGCAGTCGATACAAATGGGAAAAAATATTTAGACTTTATACAAGGCATTGCGGTCACAAATCTCGGTCATAATCACCCAAAGGTTAATCAAGCCATCAAGAAGCAGCTTGATCACGTCTGGCATGTATCGAATCTATTTGAAAATGGGCTGCAGGAAAAAGCAGCAGAAAAGCTGGCTGCAAACAGTTCAGGGGATCTCGTGTTTTTCTGTAATAGCGGAGCTGAGGCAAATGAAGGTGCAATCAAATTAGCGCGTAAAGCAACAGGGAAAATAAATATCGTGACATTTTTGCACTCTTTTCATGGGCGCACGTATGCTGGTATGGCTGCTACAGGTCAAGATAAAATCAAAACGGGCTTTGGCCCCATGCTGGAAGGCTTTCATTATGTACCGTTCAATGACCCAGACGCTATTGCCGCATGTGAAGTTGATGATGTGGCAGCGGTGATGCTTGAGGTTGTGCAAGGAGAAGGTGGCGTGAATCCAGCGTCAACAGAATTTCTAGAAGCTGTTCAAGCGTTTTGCCAAAAGCATGAAGCACTTCTGATCGTAGATGAGATTCAAACGGGTATTGGACGTACAGGAACAGCATTTGCATACGAACAGACGGGACTTGATCCTGATATTATCTCTTCTGCTAAAGGATTAGGAAATGGCTTCCCAGTCGGTGCAGTCATCGGGAAAAAGGCTTTAGGAGACGCATTCTTACCAGGTTCACATGGAACAACTTTTGGTGGCAACATGCTTGCCATGGCTGCTGTGAATGCAACACTCGATGTCGTTTTCAAAGATGAGTTTCTGACAGAAGTCAAAGAAAAAGGCGCTTATCTGCTAGAAAAACTGCAAGATCTGAAACAACTGAATATCGTAAAAGAAGTACGCGGAAAAGGATTGATGGCAGGGATTGAATGTCATCAGCCAGTCGGAGATTATATCACAGCTCTGAGAGAACAGGGGTTGCTAGTACTTCCAGCTGGTCCGAATGTGATTCGGTTATTGCCTCCGCTGAATGTAGAAAAAGCAGAAATAGATCAAGCAATAGAAGCGATGACTCATGTTTTAGCAAATGAAACAGTGACGGCATAAATTTTTTTACACCAAAACGCATAAAAATGCATTTATATTACTAATTATTCAATTTGGGGTGACACAAGCATGAAAGGTTATTTAAATTTAGAAGATGGAGCCTCTTTTGAAGGAGATCTGACAGGAGAAGCTGGCATGACGGGTGAAGTGGTTTTCTTTACAGGGATGACCGGTTACCAAGAGGTGCTCACAGATCCTTCCTATAAGGGACAAATCATTGTTTTCACATATCCACTCATCGGAAATTATGGCATTAATCATGAAGACTTTGAGAGCAAAAAACCACAAGTGAAAGCTGTCGTTGTGTATGAAGCAGCGGATCATTTCTCTCACCATCTGGCAGCGGTTAGCTTAAAAGATTATTTACAGAAGTGGAACATTCCGCTTCTGACTCATACAGATACACGAGCAGTCGTGCAAAACATCCGGGCAAATGGGACGATGAACGCTGTGATCAGTGTAGACGAAAACGAAACACCGCCGGCCATGAAACAAGACAATGTGGTCGCACAGGTGACAGAGGATGAAATCTACACTCAAGGCAGCGGCGAGGAACATGTAGCGCTTATTGATTTTGGCTTTAAAAAATCAATAGCAGATTCGCTTGAAGCGCGCGGCTGTAAAGTAACCGTCATTCCGTACAAACAGCTGGAAAAGGTGTTTGAGATTAAGCCAGATGCGGTCCTGCTATCAAATGGGCCTGGAGATCCCAAAACAATGAAGCCATATTTAAAAACCATTCATGACATCATGATGACCTTCCCGACACTTGGAATCTGCTTAGGTCATCAATTAATCGCTCTTGCACTTGGCGGGGATACGTATAAGCTTCCATTTGGCCACCGCGGGGCGAATCACCCTGTACAAGATACAGAATCCAAACGTGTTTTCATGACAAGTCAGAATCACAGCTATGTGGTGAATGAAAAAAGCATGAATGACAAAGAAGTGGACGTGAAATTCCTTCATGTTAATGATGGATCTGTCGAAGGATTCATTCATAAAGAGAAGCTCATTATGTCAGTTCAATTTCATCCAGAAGCACACCCAGGTCCTGCTGAAAGTGAATGGATATTCGATGATTTTATTGAGAAAGTGAAACAAGCAAGGAGAGAAGTTGCACATGCCTAAAGATCAAAGCATACAAACCATTCTAGTCATCGGGTCTGGTCCAATCATCATTGGTCAGGCAGCAGAATTTGATTACTCAGGAACACAAGGATGTATGGCCCTAAAAGAAGAGGGCTACAAAGTCATTTTAGTGAATAACAACCCAGCAACCATTATGACAGACGAATCATTTGCTGATGAAATCTATTTTGAACCGCTTTCAGTTGATTCAGTGACAAGAATCATCGAAAAGGAAAAACCAGATGGTCTTTTAGCCAACCTTGGCGGACAGACCGCTTTAAACCTTGCTGTCGAGCTCGAAAAAGCCGATGTGCTGAAAAAGCACGGGGTAACCCTGCTCGGAACGTCAGTTGAAACAATTGAAAACGGTGAAGATCGAGAGAAATTCCGTGCTCTCATGAAGCAGTTGAACGAACCTGTGCCAGATAGTGAAATTGTGGATAATGCAAAGGATGCCCTTCAATTTGCAAAAGAAGTAGGCTTCCCAGTCATCCTAAGACCAGCATACACACTTGGCGGAAAGGGCGGCGGAATTGCTTTAACAGAAGAAGCGTTTAAACCGCTTATTGAAGGAGCCCTTTTAGCGAGCCCGATTCATCAGTGTTTAGTTGAAAAAAGCATCGCGGGTTTTAAAGAAGTCGAATATGAGGTCATGAGAGACCGTCAAAATACATGTATTACGGTTTGTAATATGGAAAATATCGATCCAGTTGGCGTGCATACAGGAGACTCGATTGTCGTTGCACCTTCGCAAACATTAACGGATCAGGATTATCAAATGCTTCGTTCAGCGAGCCTGAAAATCATTTCAGCACTGGATGTAGTCGGGGGATGCAACATCCAATTCGCCCTTGATCCACTCAGTAAAGAATACTTTGTCATTGAGGTGAATCCGCGGGTTAGTCGTTCATCCGCTCTTGCCTCAAAAGCAACGGGCTATCCAATTGCTAAAATGGCAGCAAAGCTTGCGGTAGGCTATACACTAGACGAACTGAAAAACCCGCTCACAGGCACAACTTATGCTAGTTTTGAGCCGGCACTCGATTATGTCGTCGTGAAATTCCCGCGCTGGCCGTTTGATAAATTTAAACAGGCAGATCGGCAATTAGGTACAAAAATGAAGGCGACTGGCGAAGTCATGGCGATTGACCGTAATTTAGAATCAGCCATCCAAAAAGCGGTCGCCTCTCTTGAAATCAAAACAAAGGGCTTTCACCTGCCAGAATTGAAAGACCAATCGACTGAACAACTATTTGAGCTTGTCAAAACACCAGACGATCGACGTTTCTTCGCTGTCATGGAGCTTCTTTCAAGACAGGAAACGGTTGAAGCGATCCATCAAGCGACGAAAATCGATCTATTCTTCTTACATGTGTTCAACAATATGATCACTCTCGAACAGGAATTGAAGAACCATGAGGGAACGATCTCAAAAGACACCTTGAAAAAGGTAAAGGAAAAGGGCTTCCTTGATGAAACGATTGCTCTACTAACAGGCAATAGTGAAGAGGCTATTAGACAGCTTCGTCAAGAATATGGCATTACGGCTTCATTTAAGATTGTCGACACATGTGCAGCGGAATTTGATGCAAAAACGAACTACTTCTATTCCACATACTTTGGCAAAAGTGATGGAGAGCATCAAGAGAAAACCAAACAGCGTGCACTCATCATTGGCTCTGGTCCAATTCGGATTGGGCAAGGAGTCGAGTTTGACTATAGTGCGGTGCATGGCGTTCTTACCCTACAAAAGCTTGGCTTTGAAACCATTATGATGAACAACAATCCAGAGACGGTCAGTACGGATTATGAAATCGCAGATCGTTTATATTTTGAGCCCATTACATTAGAGCACATCTTAAACGTTGTGGAAGCAGAGCAAATTGATTTCGTCATCGTTCAATTTGGCGGACAGACTGCCATCAATGTAGCAGAAGGTTTAGAAAAAGCGGGCATTACGTTGTTAGGTACATCCTTTGACACGCTAGATGCGCTGGAAGATCGTGATCTGTTCTATCAGCTTCTTGATGAACTGAACCTACCTCATGCAAAAGGAAATACAGCTCATTCAAAAGAAGAAGCGCTCACGCATGCTAAAAGCATCGGTTACCCTGTGTTAATTCGCCCATCGTATGTCATTGGCGGAATGGGAATGATTGTTGTCCAGTCAGAAGCGCATTTGACGTCACTACTTGATCAGCCAGATCATCTGCCATATCCAATTTTAATTGATGAGTATGTCACTGGAAAAGAAGCTGAAGTGGATCTGATTTCTGACGGAAAAACGACTTTCATCCCAACGATCGTGGAGCATATTGAGAAAGCGGGCGTCCATTCAGGTGACAGCTTTGCCATCTTACCAAGTGTCTCCATCAGTGAAGACATCAAACAGCAGGTGCATATTGCGTCCGAACAAATAGCGAAGAAATTAGCGTTTAAGGGCATTATGAATATCCAATTTGTGATCAAAGGGGATCAGGCGCTTGTACTAGAGGTGAATCCGCGGGCGAGCCGGACCGTTCCAGTTGTCAGCAAGGTGATGGGCATTGACATGATTCCGCTTGCGACTCAATTATTAGCGGGTGCAACGCTTGAAGAACTGAACCCAGTAACGAAAAACAAAGGGGGAACAGCGGTCAAATTCCCAGTCTTCTCATCACATGCCATTCAAGATATTGACTTAAAGCTGACACCTGAAATGAAAGCGACAGGAGAAGGAATGTGTGTAGGCAAGAACGTAGAAAGCGCTTTGAAAAAAGTGTTTGCGTCGATCTGGCATCAGAAAGGTAGCCTCTTTATAAAAGGCAGTGAACAATTGGTAGATGAAGCAAAACATGCAGGATTTGATGTCTGGACGGACAGCTTTGACACTTGGCTGCAAAACGAAGATAAATCCCTTCACATCCATTTAGGCGAAGATGAAGAGGCAAAAGAGCAACGCGTAAAAGCACTCACACATGGCGTCCAGGTTCTAACCGAATATGAAACAGTTCAAGCATTCCTGCAAGGAAAAAATGGAGATGTATCACCAGTATCGCTCCAAGAATTATACAAAAAGGAAGTGACGGCATGAGTCAAGTTGATCTGCAACCAACATTATACGGAAAAGACTTTTTATCATTAAAAGATTTCTCAATCAAAGACATTGCTTATTTAATTGAAAAAGCGGAAGAAATGAAACAAAACCCATACCAAGATTTATTCAAAGGGAAAACGTTAGCGATGATCTTTGAAAAATCGTCAACTAGAACCCGCGTGTCGTTTGAAGCCGGAATGACGCAGCTGGGGGGACATGCGCTCTTCCTCAGCTCAAATGATTTGCAAATCGGCAGAGGAGAAACGATCAGTGATACAGCGCAGGTGCTGTCTGGCTATGTAGACGGCATTATGATTCGAACCTTTGAACATGAGAAGGTCGAGGAGCTGGCACAATACGCGTCCATTCCTGTCATCAATGGACTGACTGACTACTCCCATCCATGCCAGGCACTTGCTGATTTATTGACGATAAAAGAAGCAAAAGGAACATTAAAAGGAATCAAAGTCGCCTACATCGGTGACGGAAATAACGTGGCACACTCCTTGATGGTTGGCTGTGCGCAGCTAGGCTGTGATATTGCAGTTGCATCACCAAAAGGCTATGAACCACTTCAAGAAGTAACAGACACAGCACGTGAGTTTGCAAAACAATCAGGCGCAGAAGTCATCATTACAACAGACCCAATCTCTGCTGTCAAAAATGCAGATGTCATTTATTCCGATGTGTTTACAAGCATGGGGCAGGAAGCAGAAACAGAGAAACGCCTTGCTGAATTTAAAGAATATCAAGTCAATGACAAACTAATGCGTCATGCAGCAAAAGAATATATTTTCCTTCATTGTCTCCCGGCACATCGCGGAGAAGAAGTGACAGCAGACATTATTGACGGACCGCACTCAAAAGTATTTCAGCAGGCAGAAAACCGCCTGCATGTTCAAAAAGCATTAATCAAAGAGCTCATGTATCAACAAACCAAATAAATGAAAAGTATCCCTGACTCGTAGGAGCAGGGACTTTTTGCATAAAGGATTGGAGGGGCAAGTCACGGGACATAATAACATCATCGAGAAAGGAGGATGAAAATGGGTCAGCAGCATCAGTTTAAATCAGGGAATAAAGCACCAAATAATGGTGTGTATGTCGAGATCGGTGAAACCGGCAGTATGGTGAAAGATCCTTTAAAGATTAAGCTTCAAGCAGGCGACGTCTTTCCGGATAACTCGAACCATAACCGTGTTTGGACCTATCAGAGAAAGCCGTAAGTAATTGACTAAGAGTCGGTTGGAATAAGTCTTTAGAGGCATGTGTCATGCCTCTTTTTTCTTTATAATAAAAAACAATTAAGTTCAAATTTTCAAATAAATAGTATGAATAAAAGAGAATATAAGGTAAAATATGTAATTGTAATACATTGTTGAAAGGATTTGTGTGATGGAAAAGACGAATCTCAGTGAAAGTGTTTGGAATAAACGCTTCACCTCATTATTCATATCAAGACTCATCAAAAACACAGGAGAAAGTTTTGCTTTTACATCCGTCCTTTGGCTATTGATTTTGAGAGGGGATGGAGCGCTCGGTACAGGACTTCTCCTAGCAGTAACCGTACTTCCTTCATCTTTGCTAGCCCCAATACTAGGACCTCTTATGAAAAAGCACCATTTGTCTAAATGGATGTTCGCTTCAGACGTCGTTCGAGCAACCATTGTACTCATTATTCCGCTACTGCATTTTTCGCATCTATTGCCATTATGGTTATTGATCTCATTAATGGTTATTCAATCGGCAACAGGTGCAGCGTATAACCCAGCCTCGGTGGCGATTTTACCGCAGATTGTACCGAAGCATCTGATTCAAAAAGCAAATGCCATCCTGCAATCTTCTTTTGAAATTGTTGCACTTGCAGCAGTCATGGTCGCTGGTCTCTTAGTCAAATTAATCGGACCTGCAGATACCCTGCTCATCACCACTGCCTTATTCATCATATCCGGCCTGTTTATTATCGGTGTTAAATTAAAGAAAACCGATGAAGATAAAGCAGCAGGTATAAAACAAGCAAAGAATACATATTTGTATAACTTAAAAAGAGGGTTTCTCGTCGTCAAAAATCATCACATTTTATTTGCGCTGACGTTGTATTGTATTTTAATGAATGTCGCCGCAGCTCCGTGGCAGGCACTATCTGCTGTATACGTAGCAGAAGCGCTGCAAAGTGATTCCATGGTGTATTCCATTTTAAGAGGAGTTGCTGCAGTCGGTGCGTTTATGATGGGCTTTGCTTTGGCGAAGGTAAAAATTAAGAGATTTGGTTTGTTCTTTATTGTCGCTGGTATGATTGAAGGGGCTGCATTCTTTATCACAGGGATGAGTACATGGCTGCCGGTCGTTTTACTTGCTTCCTTTATATTTGGTGCCGCCGTTAGTGCGATCAATGTACCGGAAATGGTCATTATTCAAACGTCTGTCGACCAAGATGATCAGCCGCAAGTATACGCGGTGATCAATGCTTCATCAAATGTTTTCCTCCCGTTTGCAGCTGTCGTATCAGGCGTCCTGGCAGAAAGATTTGGAGCGGGACCTGTCATTGCTGGTGGTGGGGTCCTTGAAATTTTATCAGGTATCGCGATCTTCCTGTTTACAGGGCTTGCGAAAAGCCATTTGACAGCAGACAAACAGAAATCCGAAACCGTCGAGGTGTAAGCAATAAAAAACCCCCTGTGGCTGCAGGGGGTTTTAGCGTACCGCTTTTCAAGCAAAAAGAAAAAGAGCTAAAATCAAGATCATTTTAGCTCTTTCTCACATTCATCTCTTACGTATTAAGAGTGTTTTGTTGAACTTTCCGTTTCTTTCATTGGACTTACTTCAGCAAAGATGAATAAAATAACCGTAAACACCACTGCAAGAATAGAAGTCAAAGTAAAGTCATAAGCAGCGCCATTCATCGAAGCAACGATGTAACCAGCCATATGTGTCAGCAGAAAAGTCCAAATGAGGGTGATAATATAATGCATAATCCCACCGTCCTTTATGTAACAATCTATTGATTATCATACCATAGATACGAGTGAGGGGAAAAGACTGTTTTAGCCTTTATGTGACCATTTTTAGACCTTCTTCTATAAAAATAAAAAGAATTCTTCTGTCATTAGGGGATTTCCTTATTCCTACAAGAGTTGTTGTTCATATCATAGAAAGCAGAATCACTGAAAGGAGGCTGGCCATATGGGTGTAAGCGAACGGTTTTTCCAGCTTGGTTCCCAGTGGAACGTCATTCACCTTCCTCAAAAACCAAATGGCTTTGGCATTCTTATCCTCGGTGACCGAAATCACTTTGTGCAGGAAAATACATCATTCTGGCTTCAGCACTATGGAAGAAACCAGCTTTTAACTGCCTTAAAGGATGAAGGATATACATTGTTTAATAGTCATCTTCATGGGAATCACTGGGGATGCGAAGATGCTGTTTTTAGTACAAAGCAGCTCGTTCATCACACATTAAAACAAGAAATATTAAACCGGGAAATTCATGTGCTGGCAGAGGGGATGGGTGCACTCGTTGCTATGAGCCTTGCTGAAGAGATGCCAGAAGTGCTAAGATCCATTGCGATGGTGAATCCATGTCTGCATCTCTATGCACAACGAGAAAGAGAAAAGGAACACAAATTCTTTTATAAACAGCTAATCAAAGAATTAGCGAAGAGCTACGGCTGCTCTGAAAAGGAAGCGGAAACGTATCCGCTCCCAGCTTGCCCTGTTCATTCTGCTCATGTACCGATTCACATATGGCAAAGACTAAACGGTGCACCCTATGCATATGAACTGCATGCAAAGCCTTTTATTGATCAGCACATGAAGAATCCAGAGCATTGTCAAATCGATCTCACCTTGCATATGTTTGATCATCCGAGAAGAATCTTTCAATCCATTCACAAGTTTTATAAATCGCATGAAAGAGAATTGTGATGAATAGGATGATAACAGCCCTTCATGGAAAGGGCTCTTCTTTTTATTTGATAAGCTAAAAAAGGGGACATGAACATGGAGACAGGACTGATCATAGGGGCAGATGAATTTTTTGGCCTAGCGCTGTGTGAATATATGATGAAAGAGGGCATTCATGTGGATATCACATGCCCTCATAATCAAACAGAAGAGCAAAAGAGGTTATTAGAAGAACGAATGATGTGGCTTGGCAGAAATGATCTTTTCCGTGTCATTGACTTTCAGGATGGAAAAGACACGTATGATCTGATCTTTATTCAATCAGAAGAACCAGATAAAAGACAGGAAGATTTGAAAGCGGCGCATGGCATGTACCGAGTACTTTACGAAAAAAACGAAGGTGAATCATCCAATCAGAAAGTGCCGGCTATTATTCTTCCTCGCATGTTTGGACCATGGACACTTGATAAAGAAAGAACGAAGCGTGATGAGGCATTTTTTGTAGAAGATGTGGCAAGGGATTTGTTCAAGTGGGCATCAGGCTCTGAACAAAGACAGGAAATAACACATGAATTGAAGGTAGAAAGACAAACAGATGACAAACAAGCAGAAGAAATGATGGCAGAATGGAAAAGACAAAACTCAACATTTTTCGACAAAAAGCAAGAATGATCTTCCATCTTATCTTTTTTCAGTATAAAATAAACCTATATTTAACATACAGGTTCATGCCTGCATGTGGCAAAGGGAGTTGAACATGGCATGAAGTATCAGCGGCTTGTCATGATCTTTTCGTTCCTTCTCCTATTATCTGCCTGCTCACAGGCACCTTTAAAAGGACAGATTGAGAAGGTGGGTTTACTCGTCCCCGATACAATTAATGATCAAGTGTGGGGAACGAAAGGTTATAAAGGCTTATTAAGTATTCAATCGACATTTGGTGTAGATGTTTATTATAAGGAAGGAATGGTCGACAAAGAGAAAATCGTTGATGCCATTGAAGAATTTCACAAAAAAGGAGTCAATTTGATTATTGGCCATGGCAATGAATACAGCGAAATTTTCAACATCATTAGTGAAGATTATCCGAAAACACAATTTATCACGGTAAATGGAAACAAGCCTCAGGCGGATAATGTTGCGAATGTGACGTTTAAAGGTGAAGCGATGGGCTTTTTTGGAGGCATGACAGCAGCACATATGTCAAAATCAAAAAAGATTGGTATTCTTGCTACATATGATTGGCAAAGCGAAGTAGACGGCTTTATCAAAGGTGCAAAGTATCAAGATGAACATGTACAAGTGCTTGCCGAGTTTGTCGAAAACTGGGATGATGCGGACAAAGCCGTGGAGCTCTATCAAAAATTGAAAAAACAGGGCGTAGATGTTGTATATCCAGCAGGTGATGGTTATAATATCCCTGTCATTGAACAAATCAAAGCCGATAATTTATCAGCGATCGGATATGTCACCGATCAATCTAACCTCGGCAGCCATACTGTCTTAACAAGCACAGTCCAGCATGTGGATAAAGCGTATAGTATTATTGCGAAGAAATTTAATGAAGGCAAGCTAAATGCACAAGGTGAGTACTCCTTTGACTTTAAAGAAGGAGTGATCGAAATGGGGAAATTTAGTTCCACCATTGACCGTGCTTTTTTGAAAGACATTGAAAGTGATATTGCGTCTTACAAAAAAACTGGCAAACTGCCAAATGAAAAGTGAGGACAAGGCGATGCAGCACGAAAAATCGATGGAATTTTTACAAATTGCCATGAAGTATTTTCCGCAGGCAAAAGAAGAATTAGATAAAGCAGGTATTCAGCTTGAGCCCGAAGCTCTTCAGCCGCTTTTATCATTGTTTACATCTGTTATGCAAGAGGCTTATGAGCTTGGAAAAGCAGATGCAGAATCAGAAAAAGCCACAGAATAGTGGCTTTTTTTTATGATAATTTTTTTTTGAAGGCACTAATCATAGGGCCAACATCTTTAAACACAGGCTTCAGCTCATCGATGGAGTTCATAATGTTCCCAATTTGGTTCATGACATGCATGTAGTCAATGGACTTTTCACTTGAAGATGTCTCCACGCGTTCCTCCTTTGCTTCTTCCTTGCTTTTCTCCTTTTCAAGCGGCTGTCCAAACATCATAGCCGAAAAAATATCTTTTTGCGCCATATCAAATGCTCCTTTCTACTTTTGGTATATCAATAATCTATGAAAAAAGTGAGAGGAAAGGTTAGACGTTTGTATTGCCAAGGAGAAAAAAATAAGGTAAAATTAGTACCAGATACTAATATAAGATCACAATATCACATGCTCGTATGAGTAAAAGGAGTCTTATTCAATGAATGCTGGAATTATTGGCCTTGGCCGCTATATACCTGAAAAAGTGTTAACAAATCTTGATTTAGAAAAAATGGTTGAAACTTCTGACGAATGGATTCGTACTAGAACAGGTATAGAAGAAAGAAGAATTGCTTCTGATGATGTCAATACATCACATATGGCGCTTGCTGCTGCAAAAAAAGCATTAGCTGACGCAAATGTAGCTGCAGAAGATATCGATATGATTCTTGTGGCGACAGTCACGCCAGATCAATCATTTCCGACAGTCGCTTGTATGATTCAAGAGCAGCTCGGTGCACATAAAGCATGTGCAATGGATATTAGCGCTGCGTGTGCTGGCTTTATGTACGGGCTTGTTACTGGAAAACAATTTATCGAATCAGGTACGTTCAAGCACGTACTCGTCGTTGGCGTTGAAAAACTTTCTCGCATTACCGACTGGGATGACCGCAATACTGCTGTTCTGTTTGGAGATGGAGCAGGTGCTGCTGTGTTAGGAGAGGTCAGCGAAGGGAAAGGAATTCTCTCATTTGAGCTTGGAGCCGATGGAAGAGGCGGTAAGCACTTGTACTTAGATGAAAAAGATCATACAATCATGAATGGACGAGAAGTATTTAAATTTGCTGTAAGACAAATGGGCGAATCAAGCGTAAACGTCATCGAAAAAGCTGGACTATCAAAAGAAGACGTTGACTTCTTGATCCCGCATCAAGCAAACATTCGCATTATGGAAGCAGCCCGCGAACGCCTAGAGCTGCCAGTTGAAAAAATGTCGAAGACAGTCCATAAATATGGAAACACATCAGCAGCATCCATTCCAATTTCACTATGTGAAGAAATCGAAGCCGGAAAAATTCATGACGGCGATGTGATTGTAATGGTAGGTTTTGGTGGCGGATTAACGTGGGGCGCAATCGCTATGCGATGGGGCCGATAAAAGAGTGAGGTGCACAAATTAATGGATAAAAAACGAGTAGTTGTTACAGGATTAGGTGCTTTGACACCTCTTGGCAACGATGTAGAATCAACATGGAAAAATGCTTTAGCAGGTGTATCAGGAGTTGGACCGATCACACGTGTCGACTCAAGTGAATATACAGCAAAAGTGGCTGCAGAATTAAAAGATTTTAACATTGAAGATTACATGGAGAAAAAAGAAGCACGAAAAATGGCACGCTTCACGCAATATGCAGTCGTTGCTGCTCAAAAGGCGCTAGAAGATTCACGTCTTGAAATCACAGATGAAATCGCACCGCGTGTTGGTGTATGGGTTGGATCTGGTATTGGCGGACTTGAAACATTTGAAGAGCAGTTTGAAGTGTATTCAAATAAAGGGGCAAGACGCGTAAGCCCGTTCTTCGTTCCAATGATGATTCCAGATATGGCAACAGGCCAAATTTCAATTGCACTTGGCGCAAAAGGGGTTAACTCTTGTACTGTAACAGCATGTGCAACAGGTACAAACTCAATTGGTGATGCATTTAAAGTCATTCAGCGCGGAGATGCAGATGCGATGATCACAGGCGGAACAGAAGCGCCGTTAACAAAAATGTCGTTTGCTGGCTTCTGTGCGAACAAAGCTCTTTCGACAAATCCTGATCCAGAGACAGCAAGCCGTCCATTTGACAAAAACCGTGACGGATTTGTTATGGGAGAGGGCGCAGGGATTGTCGTTCTTGAAGAACTTGAGCATGCATTAAAACGTGGCGCGACGATTTATGCAGAAATTGTTGGATATGGATCAACTGGAGATGCGTATCATATTACAGCACCGGCTCCAAACGGAGAAGGCGGCGTACGCGCAATGAAAGAAGCGATTCGAGATGCTGGTTTGTCTGTGGAAGAAATTGATTATATCAATGCCCACGGAACAAGCACACCGTACAATGATAAATTTGAAACAATGGCGATTAAAGAAGTGTTCGGAGAGCATGCGAATCAGCTTGCGATCAGTTCGACAAAATCAATGACAGGTCACTTACTTGGTGCAGCAGGTGGAGTAGAAGCTATTTTCTCTGTGCTTGCGATTAAAGACAGTGTTATTCCTCCAACCATTAACCTTGTAACACCGGATGAAGAATGTGATCTTGATTATGTGGCAAATGAAGCACGTTCAAAAGAAGTACAAGTGGCTCTAAGTAACTCACTTGGCTTTGGCGGACACAATGCGACAATTATCTTTAAAAAATACGAAGCGTAATATTTCCTAGGAAAGCGGCGATCTATAAACAGATCGCCGCTTTTTTGCATATGATGAAAATGGAGGTGTTTAGCGGTATGGGTCTAGTCAATACACAATATCTCATTCATCAATCTTCATCATTTCAGGAGCTTGCGTCGCGCTTTGTTCCTTATTTTAAAGGGGCGGAGGAAAAAGAATGGTCCTCTATTCTCTCCCACCTGCAACATCACGGCATGATTCGGTCTTTTCGATCATGCAAAGACATGATCGACAAGCTCAAAGAAAAAGGGTACTTCCAGCTCGTCATGAAAGAATACAGGGCGCTCCAAAAGCAGTGGAAAGGCCCTGACATTCCAGTCTTTATTTTGCCAGTCAATGAGAGCAGTAAAGAAATTAGAGAGCAATTTTATTATCAATCCGGCATGGCATTTGACGACAAGGTCTTTCTCTTTTTGTCGCCAAATACCCCGAAAGAACGTATCGGCACATTGCTGACTCATGAATATCACCATGTATGCAGGTTGCATTTTCTCACGAAAGAAGAAAAAGATTTTACATTCCTTGATACAATCATGATGGAGGGGCTCGCTGAATATGCTGTGTATCATAGATACGGAGAAAGCTATACAGCCAAATGGACCACTCTCTATGACGAAACGCAGCTTCAGCGTATGTATCAGAAATGGGTATCCAGTCATCTTGATCAAAAAGTGCAGGACGACGAAAGACTGATACAGAACCTCCTTTATGGAAAAGGGAACTACCCCAAAATGCTTGGTTACGCCACTGGGTATTATATTGTGAAAAAGTATTTCAGTGAACACAGAATCAGCGAGGAGTCTATGATTGCAGAGCCGTCCGAAACTTTTTTAAAGGCGATAGACTCATAAAGTGAATGATTCACATAAAAAGAGACATATTACAAATTTACTAAATTCTTCTTGATTTCGTCATAACAATGTAATAATATACAAATATAAATTTTGATAATTCTTTTTATTCAAAAAAGACGGAATTTTTAGATTTAGTTCGATTGATTGATGGTGAAAGGGGCGAATACATGACCACGCTGCTTGAAGTGCAGAACTTAAAAACCTATTTTTTTCGAAAAAAAGAAGCGATACCTGCTGTAGATGGCGTTGATTTCAGCATCAACAGAGGAGAAACTGTTGCATTAGTCGGTGAGTCTGGATCTGGCAAAAGCATTACGTCCTTATCCATTATGGGCTTGATTAACGGCACTGGTGGAAAAATTATGGACGGTTCCATCAAGCTAGATGGTAAGGATCTCGTTACATATGGTGAAAAGGAATTATGCAGCATTCGTGGTAATGACGTGTCGATGATCTTTCAGGAGCCCATGACCTCACTCAATCCCGTCTTAACCATCGGGGAACAAATAACAGAAATCCTCATCTATCACAAAAAACTTTCAAAAAAAGAAGCGACGAAAAAAGCGATTGATCTGCTGAAGCTTGTTGGTTTTTCCAGACCGGAACAAATCATCAAAGATTATCCGCACCGTTTATCCGGCGGTATGCGGCAAAGAGTGATGATTGCCATTGCGCTAAGCTGTGATCCAAAGCTTCTCATTGCAGATGAACCGACAACGGCACTAGATGTGACCATTCAATCCCAGGTGCTCACATTGATGAAAGATTTATGCACGACATTTGGTACATCGATTCTCCTCATTACTCATGATCTAGGTGTCGTGTCTGAAGTGGCAGATCGAGTCATTGTCATGTACTGCGGACAGGTTGTTGAAAATGGGACCGTCGAAGAATTATTTGATCAGCCGCTGCATCCTTACACAGAAGGGCTACTTGAATCGATTCCTGTCATTGACGGAGACATACAGCCGCTAACAGCGATAAAAGGGAATGTCCCTGCGCCAGATCAGCTTCCAGCCGGCTGCCGCTTTGCTCCTAGATGCCCGCAAGTGAAGGAGCGCTGCCTAGGTGAACTGCCTAAGCTGAGGACTTTTGAAAATGGCAGAAGCGTCAGATGCTTCTTATATGAGGAGGCAGACCAAACATGACTCTTGCTCAAAATCAACCACATGCAACAGATCTAATAGAGAAAGAAACCATTCTTGAACTGAAACAAATCAAAAAACATTTTCCGATTAAAGCAGGCGTCTTTCAGAAGAAAGTCGGTGCAGTCAAAGCTGTTGACGGCATAGATTTGAAGATTTATAAAGGTGAAACGTTAGGGATAGTGGGGGAATCAGGATGCGGTAAATCGACATTAGGCCGGACCATGATTCGTTTATATGAACCAACTGACGGTCAAATCCTTTTTAAAGGGCAAGATATCTCCCGTGTATCAGAATCAAAGCTAAGACAATCAACACGAAAAAACATCCAAATGGTTTTTCAAGATCCCTTTGCATCACTCAACCCTAGAAAAACACTTCGAAGCATCATCAAAGAACCCTACAAAACACACCACTTATATTCCTTAAAAGAAAGAAATGAAAAAGTAGAACAGCTTTTATCAAAGGTGGGCCTTCATCCAAGCTTTGCTAATCGCTATCCCCACGAATTTTCTGGCGGACAGAGGCAGCGAATCGGCATCGCTCGTGCGCTTGCCATGAATCCCGAAATGATCATCGCAGATGAGCCGGTATCAGCACTGGATGTATCCATTCAGGCGCAGGTGATTAATTTGATGGAGGAGCTTCAGGAGGAATTTGACCTGACCTATCTATTTATCTCTCACGACTTAAGTGTGGTCAGGCACATTAGTGATCGAGTCGGCGTGATGTATCTCGGCAAAATGATGGAGCTTGCCGATAAGCACAGCCTGTACGATGAACCACTCCATCCATATACACAGGCACTGCTTTCTTCTGTACCTGTTACCCGTAAAAAGGGTCAGATCAAAAGAGAACGGATCATGCTTCAAGGCGATCTGCCAAGTCCTGCGAATCCGCCAAAAGGGTGCGTATTTCACACAAGATGCCCGCATGCGAAACAAATCTGTAAAGAAAAAATACCAGCATTTCAAGAATTAAAACCAAATCACTTCGTTGCCTGCCACCTCTACGACGCTTAATCAGCTTGGATGATTTCATCTTTGAGAGGGGGGATGAAGCGGCATCTGTCGTCATTTCTAAAAAAGGATAGGGGGAATTGTATATGAAAGGTAGAAATAGAAAATCCATTTTGATCAGTTTACTGCTGATTTTCACGCTCATGCTTGCGGCTTGCTCTAGTGGAAATAAAACCTCTGGAGACAGTGAAAAGAAATCCACCAGTAAACCTGTACAGGGCGGAGATCTTGTCATCGGTTCCATTGCAGAACCAACATTATTTAACTCGTTGTATTCAACAGATGTGGCTAGCTCTGATATTGAAGAAAGAATCTACAGCTTTTTACTTCAAACGGACGGAAAGTTGAACCCTCAGCTATCACTCGCAGAAGATATTAAAGAATCTGATGACGGGAAGCAGTTTGATGTGACCATTAAAAAAGGCGTAAAGTTTCATGATGGAGAAGAATTGACAGCTGATGATGTTGTGTTTACATACAGCATTCCGATCAATAAGGACTACAACGGGGAGCGCGGATCAGGCTTTGAAGTATTAGATTCTGTTAAAAAGACAGGAGATTACTCAATCGAATTCAAGCTCAATAAAAAAGATCCTTATTTCTATAATGTCACACTAGGAAGCTATGGCATTTTGCCTAAGCATATTTTAGGTGATGTGCCTGTAAAGGATCTCGGTGAAAATGAATTTAACCGAAAAAAACCAATTGGTTCAGGTCCATTTAAATTTGCCGAGTGGAAAGAAGGCGACTACGTGAAACTAGAAGCCTTTGACGATTATTGGGATGGACGTCCATATCTTGATACCGTCACGATTAAAACCATTCCTGATCAGAACGCAGCGATTGCCCAGCTGTCAGCAGGTGATATTGATTTCTTTGCTGTACCGGGAGCAGAGCTGCAAACGGCTGAAAAAGTCAGCAACATTAAAATTGAATCTGATCTAGGGCTCAATTATTCATACATTGGCTGGAACCAGAAAAATGATCTGTTTAAAAGTAAAAAGGTCCGTCAAGCGCTGACACATGCCATTGATCGTCAAACGATTGTTGATCAAGTGTTAGATGGAGACGGCAAAGTAGCCAACATTCCAGAAAGTCCGCTGTCATGGAACTATCCGAAGAATGAAAGTGTTCCAGTATTTGAGTTTGATCAAGAAAAAGCGAAAAAGATGCTGAAAGAAGAGGGCTGGGAGGATACAGATGGAGATGGCTATCTTGATAAGGACGGCAAAAAATTCTCCTTTGTCATAAAGACCAACCAAGGAAACAAAGTCCGTGAAGATATTGCTGTCGTTGTCCAGCAGCAGCTCAAAGAAATTGGTGTGGAAGCGAAGCCGCAAATTGTGGAATTCAGTGCACTCATTGAGCAGACGACACCGCCTAAGTGGGATTATGATGCGCTGCTGCTCGGCTGGAGCCTTGCCACATTCCCTGATCAATTCAGCATCTTCCACTCAAGCCAGTCAGAAAAAGGCTTGAATAACATCTGGTATAAAAATGAGGAGGTCGATAAGCTGTTAGTGGATGCTAAGAACTTAAGCGATCGAAAAGAATATTCAAAGGCATATGAAAAAATTTATGAATTGATCGCAGAAGATCAGCCATATACGTTCCTTTATTATGCCAACTCACATCGCGCGATGCCATCTAATCTCCAAGGCTACTCTTACCACCCGAAAGATGAGTATTACAAAATCGAGAAATGGTGGATTGAACAGTAGGCTGCTAGTGAAAAAGGGGAGTTCTCCCCTTTCAGCGTGAAGACACCAAAAAAGACAGAGGGCTAAAATAAAGATCATTTTAGCCCTTTTTCATCACAGTATGGCGATCCGATGAAAAAGGAGTTGTGCATATGGTTACATATATCATTAGAAGGACACTGCTTTCCATTCCCATCTTATTTGGGATTACCATTTTGTCCTTCGCCATTATGAAAGCAGCACCAGGCGATCCGATGTCACTTATGATGGACCCAACCATTAGTGCGGCAGACCGGGAAGCTTTTATTGATAAGTACGGCTTGAACGACCCTGAATATGTGCAGTATATGAAATGGCTTGGCAATATGCTTCAAGGTGACTTTGGCACCTCTATTGTTAAAAAAGGAACGCCTGTGGCTGATTTGATTTTTGCCCGGCTGCCAAATACCCTCATCCTCATGATCTTTTCTACATTAGTCGCCCTGATTATCGCCATCCCATTCGGTGTTCTTTCAGCAAAACGTCCATATACAAAGCTAGACTATGGCATTACGGTTACATCTTTTATCGGACTGGCTATTCCGAATTTTTGGTTTGGACTCATTCTAATAATGGTGTTATCTGTGAATTTAGGATGGTTCCCAACAGGCGGCGTCTCTACCTTAAATGCCGATTTTAATGTATTTGACCGGCTTCATCACATCATTTTACCAGCCTTTGTTTTAGCAACCGCTGATATGGCAGGGCTCACCCGATACACAAGGTCGAGTATACTTGATGTCATGAGGCAGGATTACATTCGTACCGCAAGAGCGAAAGGCTTTCGAGAAAACAAAGTCATTTTCAAGCACGGGTTAAGAAACGGTCTTATGCCTGTCATTACGATTTTCGGATTGATGATTCCATCCTTTATTGGTGGTGCAGTCGTGGTGGAACAAATTTTCACTTGGCCAGGGCTTGGAAAGCTGTTCATTGATTCTGCCTTTTCGAGAGATTATCCGGTCATTATGGCGATGACTGTTATTTCCGCAGTGCTCGTGGTGGTTGGAAATTTAATAGCGGATATTCTCTATGCGATCGTTGATCCGCGTATTGAATATTAGAAGGGAGCTGAAGCACAATTGGCACAGCCTAATATGGGAACACCTCCTGTAGATATCAAATTAAAGGAAGGTCTTCCGTCAAAGCCAGAGACGATGCTGCGTTTATTTTGCGAGAAATTTTTCAAAAATAAATTGGCGGTTGCCGGCTCCGTGATCTTATTGGTGATTATTTTTTCAGCCATTTTCGCTCCAGTAATTGCCCCTTACGCACCAGAGCAGCAAGATTTATTAAAACGACTCCAGCCGCCAAGTGCTGAGCATTTGATGGGAACTGACAAGTTTGGCAGAGATATTTTCTCAAGGGTGCTTTATGGCGCGAGGGTCTCTTTATTAGTCGGTTTCGTCTCGGTGGTCGGTGCGATTACCATTGGTACGGTGGTCGGAGCGGTAGCGGGGTATTTCAAAGGATTTGTTGATTCCTTGTTAATGAGACTTGTGGATGTCGTGTTGTCGATTCCCGATATTTTTCTCTTGATCACGCTCGTTACCATTTTCAAACCGGGCATTGATAAATTGATTTTAATCTTTGCTTTGACCGGCTGGACCACAACCGCGAGACTGATCCGCAGTGAATTTTTATCACTGCGAACAAGAGAATTCGTACTCGCTGCAAGAACCATTGGAACGAAAAACCATGTCATCATCTTTTCACATATTTTACCGAACTGTATCGGTCCTATTATTGTGTCAGCTACACTAAAAGTAGGTTCCGTCATTTTAGCCGAATCAACGCTGAGCTATCTAGGGTTTGGCATACAGCCGCCAACAGCGAGCTGGGGCAACATGCTGCAAGATGCACAAAACTTCTCGATTATGGTGCAGGCGTGGTGGTATCCGCTCTTCCCAGGTTTACTGATATTGCTGACCGTTTTATGCTTTAATTTCTTAGGAGATGGACTGAGAGATGCGCTTGATCCTAAAAAGTTAAAGTAATGCCTCATTTTTATGACAAGATGAAAGGGACTCTGCGGCACCCTTGCTTTTCTTTATGTCATAAAGAAAAGCATGCCATCATTCACTCCGCTTGAAGTTTAATAAAGTTGGAATAATTTCTCTATCCCTTGCCCATACTGTGGACAACAGTTTTTATAAAGTGAGGGATTGGTTATGTTATTTCTTCATGACGTATGGGTGAATTGGTTTGAAGGGGAAGAAAATGGCTACAATGTGTGTCATTTTCATGAGTGGCGTAAGGAGGACAGTGTGGAGCTGTTAGATCAAGTGCCTTTACTTAAGGTGCAGAGTCCTTTGTTTGATTACATAGAGAATGATCTTTCAGAGCTGCCGAAGACGCTGCTAGAGTCTGTATTTGAGAAATCATATATTCGAAAAAATCATGAACGGCGTAAATTAGAGTATTGCTTTGTGGTCACGGATGGCATTCGTATCATTGCTGTGGATACGATTGGGTATTCCATTCCTGTGAGGAAAAGCCGCTTAATCCCAAGGCAGGAGCAATTGGTGTATGAAATGGTGAAGGATGTGAAGGCTGAGGAATATGAATTCTCGCAGGACAGTCTTGAGTCGGGGAAGGAGTATCATATTTTGTCTTTGCCTCCGCAGCACATCAGCGGATTAACGAGAAAAGAAAGACAGCTGAAGCAGCTAATGTTTATGGCGCTCGATCAATTAAAAGGTCTTCAAAACAGGGCGGAGATTGCGTATTGGTATACGGAATGGAATCCGCGCTTGTACAATCAAATCAAACGAATGTCATTCGAAGAGATTTGGAATATGCTTTACAATGAAACCATTGATGGATGGTCAGAGAATCATTTAGCATTTTGTGAAAAAATGATTAAGGGACAGCCGTTTTTTGAAAAGCTTTGGGAAATGGAAAACGAATCAAAGGTGAATTAGAAAAAGCTTGCAGCGTGATGTGCTGCAAGCTTTTTTTATTTGCGTTTTCTACCTAGACCCATTGCATTCTCCATTTTTTTCAGCATTTTGTTTGCTGCGCGGTTTGCTTTTTCAGCACCTTCGTCAAGAATACGGTCAAGCTCGTCTGACTCAATGAGTTCATAGTATCGATCTTGAATTGGTTTTAAAGCATCAACGACGACGTTCGCAAGATCTCCCTTAAACTCGCCATACCCTTTGCCTTCATACTTTTGCTCAAGCTCTGCAATCGATATGTTACCTAAGACAGAGTAAATCGTCAGCAAGTTGGCGATCCCAGGCTTGTTTTCTTTGTCGTACTTAACGATGCCTTCTGAATCCGTCACAGCACTTTTGATTTTCTTTTCAAGCTGCTTTGGTTCATCTAATAAGGTAATGAACGATTTTTGGTTCGGATCGGATTTGCTCATCTTTTTCGTTGGATCTGCTAAAGACATAATCCGAGCGCCTTCTTTTGGAATCTTCACTTCAGGTACAGTGAAGATGTCATTGTATTTGCGGTTAAAACGTTCAGCAAGCGTTCTAGTCAATTCAAGATGCTGCTTTTGGTCTTCTCCGACAGGGACTAAATCAGTACCATATAATAAGATATCGCCAGCCATTAATGGGGGATACGTTAATAGGCCTGAAACAACCGCTTCCTTACCAGCGGATTTGTCCTTAAATTGGGTCATTCTTTCTAATTCTCCAATATAAGCAACACATTGCAGCATCCATCCTGCCTGGGCGTGAGCAGGTACCTCTGATTGGATAAACAATGTCGCCTTCTCTGGATCAAGTCCAACTGCTAAATAAAGAGCTGCTAAGCTTCTAATATTTTGGCGTAGGGCTAGCCGGTCCTGACTCACTGTAATCGCATGCTGATCGACTACACAAAAATAGCCGTGATAATCATGCTGCAAATCGACAAATTGCTTCATCGCTCCAATATAGTTCCCCAATGTCACAGAACCGCTCGGCTGAATGCCTGAAAAAATTGTCTTCTTTGTCATACTAAAACCTCTTTTCTTCAATATAAAAAGGCCCACCCGTCACTTTTCAACAGAAAAGGGACGAATGAACCGTGGTACCACCCTTGTTATTTCACATGGAAATCACTCAAGACGTTGATATCGGAGACTGCTCCGTCTAAGCCTACTTACTTTCAAAAGTGTTCGGTTAGCTGCTCCAAAGCCCATTCCATACATGCCATTATCTGCTCGCACCGGCCGCAGACTCTCTGTAAATGGTGAATATATGTACTCTTCTTTTTCATCGCAACAGTATGTCTATCTATTATAAAGGATGACCATAAAAAAGTCACGAAGCCCTCATGTGACCTTCTCAGCATGTCGTTTGACACTTAAAATTTTAGATAAAATACCAACTATCTGTCAGAATTTTTTAAAAAAGGATGATTAATTATATGTATAAAACATTATTCCTGCTGAATTTGTTAAATTATTTTAATCAATTTCCGCTTTAATTTGTTGAAGTGATTGAGACTTTAGTTTATAAAAATCCCTCTTTATCCCCATTTACGTTTTTTAAAAATATATGAAATTGATATTGCAATAAATTATTCTATTCATTATAATTAATTTGTTCACACGTTTGTGCTAGGCTCTTTACATAGTGAAAATTCAGAAAAAACAAAAGAAATAGAAAGTAAGCTATTTAGGGACTTTTTTACGCTATTTCTTAAATCTGAATCTCATCTTCTATCGAGACCTTTGAACTAAAACATATTATAAGGGGGAATACAGTTGAAAAAGCGTTGGTCTGTAGTTACTTTAATGCTTATTTTCACACTTGTATTAAGCGCTTGTGGTTTCAGCGGAAACAAATCAGGCGACAGCACGAGCAGTTCTGGAGAGGCTAAAACAACACTAAATGTGAATATCTCCACTGAGCCTTTTTCTTTACATCCGGGATTGGCAAATGATTCAACTTCAGGAAGTGTCATCCGTCAGACTTTTGAAGGATTAACAAGAATTAACGCTGAAGGAAAGCCAGAAAATGCAATGGCTTCTGATATCAAAACAAGTGCTGATGGTAAAACATACACATTCACACTTCGTGATGCGAAATGGTCTAATGGTGACCCTGTCACAGCTAAAGATTTCGAATATGCTTGGAAATGGGCATTAGATCCTAAAAATGAATCTCAATATGCTTACCAGCTTTACTATATTAAAGGTGCTGAAGCAGCGAACAAAGGGAAAGCGAAAGTTGCTGATGTTGGTATTAAAGCAAAAGATGACAAAACGCTTGTAGTTGAGCTAGAGAACCCAACACCGTTCTTTACTGAACTAACTGCATTCTATACGTATATGCCAGTCAACAAAAAAGTGGCTGAAAAGAATAAAAACTGGTTCACAAATGCTGGTGAAAACTACGTATCTAACGGACCATTTGTTCTTTCTCAATGGAAACATGGCGGTTCTATCACGCTTGAAAAGAACAATGAATACTGGGATAAAGATACTGTGAAATTGAAAAAGATTAACATGTCTATGATCAAAGACACAAACACTGAGCTTAGCATGTTCAAAAAAGGCGAGCTTGACTGGGCTGGTTCACCAACTGGAAGCCTTCCAACTGAGTCTTTAAAAACATTGAAAAAAGAAGGCGGTCTTAAAATCCAAACGATCGCTGGTATTTATAACTACAAATTCAACACAGAAGTAAAACCTTTAAACAATGCTAACATCCGTAAGGCCCTTGCATACTCAATCAACCGTCAAGCGATCGTTGACAAAATTACGCAAGGTGAACAAGTTCCAGCTATGGCAATCGTTCCACCAACAATGGAAGGATTCACTGATAACAAAACTGGCTACTTTAAAGATCACGATGTAGATACTGCTAAAAAACTTCTTGAAAAAGGTGCGAAAGAATTAGGTTATAAGTCTGTTTCTGATCTTCCAGCATTGAAACTTTCTTACAACACAGATGAAGGCCACCAAAAGATTGCACAAGCAATTCAAGAAATGTGGAAAAAAGATTTAGGTGTGAAAGTTGAACTTGATAACTCTGAGTGGAACGTATACATCGACAAAATCCACAGCGGAGATTACCAAATCGGACGTATGGGCTGGTTAGGTGACTTCAACGATCCAGTGAACTTCCTTGAGCTTTACAAAGATAAAGACGGTGGAAACAACGACACTGGATGGGAAAGCAAAGAGTACAAACAATTGTTGAATGATTCTGCGAAAGAAACAGATAAAACGAAGCGTGAAGAAATGCTGAAAAAAGCAGAAGAAATCATCATCAACGATATGCCTATAGCACCAATTTACTTCTACACTCAGCTTTGGGTACAAGATCCAAAACTTAAAGGTGTCGTCGTATCTGGACTAGGTGATGTTCAATACAAATGGGCACATTTCGAAAAGTAAGAGTTATAATGTAAGAGATCTACGGCAAGGATCTTAAGGTATATGGAGGATGTCTCTCCATATACCTTTCTTGCTGATTAGAGAAAATGTTGTAAAATCATGGAGGTGCAATTCCGTTGCTTAAATATATCGGTAAGCGATTAATATATATTTTAATCACACTGTTTGTTATTGTAACTGCAACTTTCTTTCTCATGCAGGCAGCACCGGGTGGTCCATTCTCTGGTGAGAAGAAACTTCCTGCTGAAATTGAAGCAAACCTAAACGAGCACTACGGGTTGGACAAGCCCTTATTTGTTCAATATGTAAGCTACTTAGGTTCAGTTGCAAAATTAGATTTTGGTCCCTCATTTAAATATAAAGGACAAACTGTAAATGACTTAATCAGTTCTGGATTCCCCGTTTCCTTTACCCTCGGAATTGAGGCAATTCTCCTCGCATTAGCATTTGGTGTATTGTTTGGGGTCCTTGCAGCGCTCTATCATAACAAGTGGCAAGACTATACGATTGCCATTTTAACGATCTTTGGAATTTCAGTTCCAAGTTTCATTTTAGCTGCGCTACTACAATATGTATTTGCATCTGAGGCAAGCGTTATAGCGATTTTCCCAGTTGCAGGATGGGAGTCTTGGGCCAGCACCGTACTACCTTCTATTGCACTTTCCTTCATGCCTATGGCATTTATCGCTAGACTTGCACGGTCAAGTATGCTTGAAGTGCTAAACAGTGACTACATTAGAACGGCTAGAGCGAAAGGATTAACGAAATCAGCTGTGACGATCAAACACGCGATTCGAAACGCATTGTTACCTGTCATTACTTACATGGGACCAATGGCTGCTTCAGTTTTAACAGGTAGTTTTGTCGTGGAGAAGATTTTTGGTATTCCTGGATTAGGCTCTCACTTTGTCACAAGTATTACAAACCGTGATTACACCGTCATCATGGGTGTCACAGTCTTCTACAGTATTATTCTATTAATCAGTATTCTAGTCGTTGACGTCCTTTACGGTATTATCGATCCTAGAATTAAACTGACGAAGGCGAAGAAAGGGGTCTAACACATGGAAGAGATGAGAAAAGATTTATTTGTTCCTGCGACAGCTGACGCAGCAGAATCCGAAAAAATTTCTAAACCTAGTCTATCTTTATGGAAGGATGCTATGCTTCGCTTCCGTGCAAATAAACTTGCGATGGTAGGACTTACAATTATTTTTATTGTTGTGATGCTGGCGATCTTCGTTCCGGTGTTTTCTAAATATGATTACTCTACGACAGATTTGCTTAATGCAGATCAGCCGCCTTCAAAAGAGCACTGGTTTGGTACGGATGATTTAGGCCGAGACATGTTTGTTCGTACATGGGTTGGGGCAAGAATTTCGATCTTTATCGGTCTTGCAGCAGCTGTTCTTGACGTAATCATCGGTATTATCTGGGGAAGTATTGCTGCATTCAAAGGCGGACGTACGGACGAAGTGATGATGCGTATCGCAGACGTTTTATGGGCAATCCCAACACTATTAATGGTTATTTTAATGATGGTTGTTCTGCCAAAAGGCTTATTAACGATTATCCTAGCCATGACAGTCGTAGGCTGGATAAACATGGCACGTATCGTTCGGGGACAGGTTTTACAATTGAAGAGTCAAGAGTACGTTCTTGCCGCACAAACATTAGGTGCGAAAACATCTAGACTTTTATTTAAACACTTGATTCCAAACTCAATGGGACCAATTCTTGTGACCATGACATTAACCATTCCTTCTGCTATTTTCACAGAGGCATTCTTAAGCTATCTAGGGCTTGGTGTACCTCAGCCATTAGCGAGCTGGGGAACAATGGCGTCTGACGGAATTCCAGCCATGACGTACTACCCGTGGAGATTATGGTTCCCAGCCGCATTTATCTGTATTACAATGTTTGGTTTTAACGTGGTTGGAGACGGACTAAGAGACGCTTTAGATCCGAAGTTGCGTAAATAAGGAGTGATTAGGATGGAACGTGAACGTATTCTAGAGGTGAAAGACCTTGCAATCTCATTTAAAACATATGGTGGAGAGGTTCAAGCCATTCGTGGTGTGAACTTCCACTTAAATAAAGGCGAGACACTTGCTATTGTAGGTGAATCTGGCTCTGGTAAAAGTGTGACATCACAGGCTATCATGAGATTAATTCCGATGCCGCCGGGTTATTTCAAGCGCGGACAGATCCTGTTTGATGGGCAAGATATTGTCAAGAAAACTGAAAAACAAATGCAAAACATTCGAGGAAAAGACATCTCAATGATCTTCCAAGATCCGATGACTTCCTTGAACCCAACGATGAAGGTCGGGAAACAAATTACAGAAGTGCTGTTCAAGCACGAACAAATTTCAAAAGAAGCGGCTGAAAAAAGAGCCATTGAATTACTGGAGCTTGTTGGAATTGCAATGCCTGAAAAAAGAATCAAGCAATACCCACACGAATTTAGTGGCGGGATGAGACAAAGGGTTGTTATTGCGATGGCACTCGCAGCAGATCCAAAGCTATTGATTGCCGATGAGCCGACAACAGCTCTAGATGTAACAATTCAGGCGCAAATTTTAGAATTAATGAAAGAAATTCAGCAAAAGGTTGAAACGTCAATTATCTTTATTACGCATGATCTAGGTGTTGTCGCCAACGTCGCTGATCGTGTAGCTGTTATGTATGCAGGTCAAATTGTGGAGACAGGAACTGTTGATGAAATTTTCTACAATCCACAACATCCGTATACGTGGGGACTATTGGCATCAATGCCAAGCCTAGACACAGATGGCGGAGCTGAAGGGAAGCTGACTGCAATCCCAGGAACACCGCCAGATCTGACAAACCCGCCGAAAGGAGATGCATTTGCACTCCGAAGCGATTATGCAATGAAAATTGACTTTGAACAAGAACCGCCAATGTTCAAAGTATCAGATACGCATTATGTGAAATCATGGCTACTTCATCCAAATGCACCTAAAGTTGAACCGCCTGCTGCTGTAAAGGCGAGAATGCGTGAACTAGAAGGTAGCTACGAAAAACCTGTATTAGTAAAAGAGGGTGAATAGCATGGCAGAAAAATTGTTAGAAATCAAAAATTTAAAGCAGCATTTCCATACAGCAAGAGGAACGGTGAAAGCAGTTGACGGCGTTTCATTTGATATTTACAAAGGTGAAACACTAGGTCTTGTAGGTGAGTCTGGATGTGGTAAGTCGACTACGGGCCGATCCATCATTAGACTTTATGATGCGACAGATGGCGAAGTTCTTTATAAAGGGGAAAATGTACACGGGAAGAAATCAAGACAAAAAATGCTTGAGTTCAACCGTCAAATGCAGATGATCTTCCAAGATCCATATGCCTCACTGAACCCTAGAATGACAGTGCTTGATATCATTGCAGAGGGCATTGACATTCATGGCCTTGCGAAATCAAAGCAAGCGCGTAAAGAGCGTGTGTACCAGTTGCTTGAAACCGTTGGCTTAAACAAAGGGCATGCAAACAGATATCCGCATGAATTCTCTGGTGGTCAAAGGCAGCGTATCGGAATTGCCCGTGCATTAGCAGTTGAGCCAGATTTTATCATTGCCGATGAACCAATCTCTGCATTAGATGTGTCGATTCAAGCGCAGGTCGTTAACTTAATGAAAGAACTGCAAGAAGAAAAAGGCTTAACGTATTTATTCATTGCCCATGACCTGTCCATGGTAAAATACATCAGCGATCGAATTGGTGTGATGTATTTCGGGAAATTGGTAGAGCTGGCACCAGCGAATGAATTATACGAAAACCCGCTTCATCCATATACAAAATCATTACTATCTGCGATTCCGCTTCCAGATCCAGATTATGAGCGTAACCGCAAGCGAATCAAGTATGATCCTTCCGTTCACAAAGGAACAAACACTGATTTCCGTGAAGTGAAGCCAGGTCACTTTGTGAGCTGCACAGAGGAAGAATTCAAAGAGCTTCAGGCAAAACAATCATAAGAAGGAAGAAGCACTGCTATGTCAGTGCTTCTTTTTATTTAGGTTTGGTTTCACATATTAGAAAGTGTCATCAAAATAATAGATGAACTGATAATAAGGATTTCAATTCAAAATAAGGGGAGGTATGATACGCTTAAGTTACGAAAGTTGGAATTGTAAACTATTTCGTTGGGGGAGAGGGCAATTGAGAAAAATAACCTTATCAAACGGGGAAACGGTTGAAGTTGAGTGTCATAGTTGTGCATTAACGAGTGGATTAGTTGAACCAGAAGGTGGCGTGGTTATTGAAACAGAGCACTTTCACGCCCATCAAGATGTCGCTTATCCAATTAGGGGGTTAATAATTTTAGCTTCAAAAAGACACATCAAATGTTTAGATGATTTAACTGACTTAGAAAGGTTAGACTACATAGACGTATTAGCAAGGATAAGAAAAGCACAAAGAACCGCATTAGGGATTCAACATGTCTATTATTTTTACAACGAAGATACAACCCATCATTTTCATACTTGGATGGTTCCAAGATATGATTGGATGTATAACTTTGGGCGTTCTGTTGAATCAATCCGACCAGTATTACTTCACGCTAGAAATGAAATGAATACCAAAGAAAATATTGAAGAAGTTAAGGAAGCCATCAACATTCTTACAAAAGAATTAAATAAATAATTGAATTTAAATTCTATTTTTAGGAAGTTATTTTTCTTCAATATCAACCATAAAAGGTGTTTTTGAAAATATGGTAATTCCTAATTAAAAAAGATAGGGAGAAATAAGATGTTAAGATGGAAAACTTTTCGTTACTCATTGTTTCATTTTCTGATTGTATTCATTTTTTTCAACGTCTTTTTTGAGAAAGCCAAATGGAGGGCAGTGGATGCTCATATTTATGGTGCTCATTGGCATCTTGTCTTTTTTCGTGGAATATATACTTCACCGGAAAACAAGCAATCAGAAAGAGGAAGCAAGGCGCATGAAGTATCTTTATTTCATCATGTTCCAAACTGGGATGACACTCATCCTGTTTGTCTGTTTTCAATTACTCATGAATCGTTCGATAACTTTTTTCTGTTGTTTGAAAAAAAGTGAAACTAGAGGAGACTTTGCTGCGTCTTACTAGTACAGGCGTTTAAATAGCAGGAAATCGGGAATATATAAGGAAGTGGTTCTTCACTATATCATAAGGAGCGGATCCATGAATTGGTATGAAAAGCTCAGTGAATACTTCCCGATAGAAGAAATGAAGTCAAAAGAGCATATGGAAGCTTTATTAAAGGAAAGAAGTGAAATTTATCATAAGGAAGAAGGACCTCATCATGTGATGATGTACGCCGAATTTGATTCTTTCATCTTTATTGATTATTTATTTGTTTCCAGAGATGCAAGAGGTGAAGGCCTCGGATCAAAGCTCATTCATAAGCTGAAGGAAAAAAAGAAACCGATCTTGCTTGAGGTCGAGCCTGTAGATGAAGATGATGCAGATACTGCAAAACGCCTAAAGTTTTACCAAAGAGAGCACTTCAAGCATGCCGAATCAATCGGTTATAAACGCAGGTCACTTGCAACAAATGAAGTGAACCGCATGGAAATCCTTTATTGGTCGCCTCTTACAAATAATGAGGAAGAAATGATGGAGGCTATGAGGAAGACCTATGAACGAATCCATACGTATAAAGATGAAGAATGGTATGGGCAGTCGTATGAGGATGTTGATGATGTGTTGAAGGTCATTGAAAATAGAAAACAAAAAAATATTTTCGATCATCTCGACTAAATGAGAATGTTCAGACATCAAGCAACACCACAAAATGAATGAAATTGTCTAGTTTTTGTCACAAAAATTGCAAGAATATCTGTTCACACTTACTTTTTTATAGTATAATCACTATAAAGATTACTTATTTACAACAATTTTAATTTAAGAATACAGATCAATATTCATTCTACAAATTGAGGAGTGAAGATTTATGGTAACATTATACACATCACCAAGCTGTACATCATGTAGAAAAGCAAGAGCGTGGTTAGAAGAGCACAATATTCCGTATCAAGAGAGAAACATCTTTTCAGAGCCTCTTTCAATCGATGAAATTAAAGAAATTCTTCGAATGACTGAAGACGGTACAGATGAAATTATCTCAACACGTTCAAAAGTATTTCAAAAGCTAAATGTGAATGTTGAGACAATGCCTCTTCAACAATTGTATAAACTGATCAATGAGCATCCAGGTCTTTTAAGACGTCCAATTATCTTGGATGAAAAAAGACTACAAGTTGGCTACAATGAAGATGAAATTAGACGTTTCCTTCCAAGAACGGTTCGTACATTCCAACTAAGAGAAGCTCAGCGACTTGCTAACTAATAGAAAAAACGAAAAGCTGCCGATCATTTGGCAGCTTTTTTTATTTGTTTTCAGCCGTTTGTTCGTAAAACAGGCTGGCTAAAATGACCATTACGACTGTTAAAAACGGAAGCATCAATTCAAGAGTCGCATGCTGAGCCATAAATTCATTCAATTTCACATCACGAACAATCATTTCACCGCCAGTAAAAGCCAAAAGAGCACTTCCTCCGTATAATAGATACGGAAAATTGGTGAAAGCGGCATGAATCAGCTTACTTCCCCAAATAATAATCGGTACTGAAATCATCAGGCCAAAAGCGGTCAGCAGCATGTTGCCTTTTGCCGCTCCTGCAACTGCAATCACATTATCAAGTGACATAAAGAGGTCGGCAATCACAATGGTCTGAACCGCACGCCAAAGGGAGCCGCTGCTTTTAATGCGAATCGATTCTTTCTTTTGTTCAATTAACAAATTGTATCCTATATAAAGGAGAAAAAGTCCGCCGATAAATTGCAAATAAGGGATGGTCAATAAATAAACTGCGGCACCTGTCATTGTTATTCTCATCAGCACTGCCAAAAGTGTGCCGATCCATATGGCTTTATTGCGTTTGTCATTTGACAAGCTGCGGCTAGCCATCGCAATGATCAACGCATTATCTCCGCCTAAAATCAGATCGATGCCAATAATCATCAGTAAGGATATGATCCACTCTGTTTCCATCCATTTCACCTCATGTCTAATAGAGCTCGTACAACCAATATATGAAGACAATTCAAATATATGTTTCTGTAAGTTTTCTCTGCAAAAAATGCGTTTTTATTTCTTTTATTCATGTTTTATCATAAAATAGACAGTACAAAGCAATACCTCAATTCTTTAAAAGGTTAACATGTAGACGGAACGGGTAAAGTGTAGTAAAGTACTATTAATTGGGAGCTTGTATGTCCCTTCAACATCTTATATAGAAGGGAAGGTTGGCAAAATGGAAATTGAAAGAATTAATGAACATACAGTGAAATTTTATATTTCCTACGGTGATATTGAAGACCGCGGATTTGACCGTGAAGAGATTTGGTATAATCGTGAACGCAGTGAAGAGCTTTTTTGGGAAGTAATGGACGAAGTGCACGAAGAAGAAGAATTTGCAGTTGAGGGACCGCTTTGGATTCAAGTGCAGGCACTTGACAAAGGTCTTGAAATTGTCGTGACGAAAGCCCAACTTTCTAAAGATGGACAAAAGCTCGAATTGCCGATTCCAGAAGATAAAAAAGATCAAACAGATGAAGAAAGTCTAGACGCACTGCTTGATGATTTTCAAAAAGAAGAGCAGGATCAAGAAGACGATAATGAGAAGGACAAAAAACTTCAACTTCAATTTGTGTTGAAAATGGATGACTTTGAAGATTTGATTGCACTTTCTCAATTAAATATGCAGGATTTTACCACAAGTTTATATTCGTTTGAAAACCGTTATTATCTATATGTTGACTTCCACGAGGATTTGTCAGATGAGCAAGTGGAGAATAAGCTCAGCATTTTGCTTGAATATGCTCATGAATCAGTGGTCAGCATTTACAGACTGAAAGAATATGGTCAGCTGATTATCGAAGGAAATGCCCTTGAAACGATTCAACAGCACTTCTCGTAACCAACAAAAGTCGATTTCTATAGAGGAATCGGCTTTTTTATCTGAATGAATAGGTAAATAAAGAGATCGGCAAGGAGAAAATGAAATGAGAAATTTAGTCAAAGTTCTATTTTTTCTTATCATTACGATAGGTGCTTATTTAGTCATTCAATTAATTGCCGGTGATTTAGCGGTAAGTGTATTAAGTTCTGTCAGTGTTCTATTCACTTTATCGATTATCTTCATCGGGTTTGTCATATTCTTGGAGAACCGGAATCCATCTCAAACGATAACGTGGCTTGTCCTGCTTGGCAGCTTTCCGTTATTCGGCTTTTTGTTCTATATTTTCTTTGGACGCAATATCAAAAAGCGCCGGTTGTTTGAAAAGAAAGCCATCCTGGACGAACAGTTAATCCAGGAAGATGAACATATTCATAGAGAAGCGATTGAGAAAATGACGCATATGGGTGATCATCAGCAGCTCTTATTTAAGCTGGCCCACAGACTTGGACATACCCCTATTACGTATCGCACGTCCTCTAAAGTCCTGACGAATGGAGAAGAAACATTCTCTCATATTTTTGAAGAAATCAAAAAGGCGACACATCACATTCATTTAGAATATTATATTCTCCGCCACGATGACCTTGGACAAGAATTAAAAGATATTCTCATTGATAAAGCGAAAAATGGCGTGATTGTCCGCTTTTTATATGACGATGTAGGGAGTTTAAAGCTCTCTCGTCAATATATTGCTGACCTCGAAAAGGCTGGCGTTCAGATCGTTCCATTTTTACCCGTGAGGCTGCCTCTGTTAAATAATAAAATCAATTTCCGAAATCACCGAAAAATTGTCGTGATTGATGGAGAAGTTGGATTTGTTGGCGGGCTGAACATTGGAGACGAATATATGGGTAGAAGTAGACAATATGGATTTTGGCGTGACACCCATTTGATGATTAAGGGTGAAGCTGTTCGTGACCTGCAGCAGATTTTCATGCAGGATTGGTACTATATGACGAATGAAAGATGCGCAGGTGTGGACTACTTTAAAGATTTCAGCCACCTTGAAAGCACAACACAAGGCGTACAAATGATCGCTGGCGGACCTGATAAACAGTGGGAGGTCATTAAAAATCTCTTTTTCTCCATGATTATCTCTGCCAAAAAGTCTATTTGGATCGCTTCACCATATTTTGTGCCAGATGATGATATTTTGTCTGCACTGAAAATTGCTGCACTAAGCGGAGTAGACGTACGGATTATTGCACCGAAGAATCCAGATAAACGGATCGTCTTCCATGCGTCCCGTTCATACTTCCCGGAGCTTTTAGAAGCAGGGGCAAAGGTGTATGAATATGATCAAGGCTTTATGCATAGTAAATTTATCATTGTGGATAGTGAGCTGGCTTCGATAGGAACGGCCAACATGGATATGAGAAGCTTTCATTTGAATTTTGAAGTGAATGCCTTCCTCTATAAAACGAAAAGCACTGAGAAGCTCGTGAACGACTTCTTAGGTGATTTAGAGCAGTCGCACGAGATTGTCCCAGAGGAATTTGCAAAGAGACCGTTAAGGGTCAGACTCTTTGAATCAACAGCAAGATTATTATCGCCATTACTATAAAGATTGTATTTTCCCCCCTTTTTATGAGGGGGTTTTTTCATTTTCCTCAGGAAAACAACAGTAAAATCATGTTTTCACACAATAAAAGTTCATTTTACCTATTCGCTCTCTTATAGATGAAAAAGCTATAATACGGTCAACAAAGACTAAGGGGCGAACTGAATGAATACAGCGATCATGGATAATGGAAAACTTATTCGAATTACACATTACTTATCTAAAAACAGGTTGGAGCATGTCAGGACGACGTGCAAATTTTACTGCCCTGAATGCAGGGAAGAAGTGCAATTAAAGCTTGGTGAACAACGTGTTTATCATTTTGCACATAAACAGCTGACAACATGTCCACTAGCCTCAGGCGAAACGGCATATCATCAGGCGGGGAAAGAAGCCATTATGAATTGGCTTCTGCGGCTTGGACATAAACCGGTGCTTGAAAAGTATGTGTCAAAGATTCATCAGCGTCCTGACGTGGCTGTCTCTATTGGAGGAACAAGCTATGCAATCGAATATCAATGCTCAAATATTTCACGGCAAGAGCTCCGTAAAAGGACAGCAGGACTCCGCGAAGCAGGGCTCTTCCCTATATGGGTTATAGGAGCAAATCGTTTAAAGCGAAAATCTGCCCAGCTCTTTTCCTTCTCCTCCATTCATTGGGAAATGTTAAGGGAATCACAGAAAGGAAGTCTGATTTTTTATTGTCCGCTCCAGAACCGATTCATCCATCTTGCTCAACTCCTTGTATTTCAACCAACGAAAATATGTGCTGCCATGACTGTCAGACCGCCAACAGCATACCGCAAACTTTCGGATATTCTATCGCCGCCCTCAAGCAAGCGTCAAGTCTACAAACAATGGCTAAAATGTATACAGCAATTTAGGCAGCGGCCTCCTCGTATTTTATCAAATGAAAGCAAACGGTTGAGAGACGTTTTTTATGAGCATCATCAAACAGCTTTTCCTTTTCTGCCAACTGAATTATTTATCCCGCTGAAAGAAGCGTATATCTTCACAAGTCCCGTTTACGTCTGGCAGGGGTGTCTGTATGATTGGATAATGAGGAAAAAAGGAAACAGGCCAGTAACGATTCAACTGCTGATGAAAGAAATCAAGCGGTGTGTCCAGATGAAAGAAGTAAAGCTCCGATATGGCGATATTTCAATAGAAGAAATAAAAGAGGTCATCACTGCATATGTTCATGCGCTTGTTAGACAAGGGTTTTTACACATGACAAAAGAGGGTAATTATGAAGTAGCGTCAAATCAAATGCCAATACAAACAGTAGATGAAGCGTTCAAACGAGATACTTTCTTATTTCATTAGCATGTTTCATGCCCACTTTGATCATGATAAGAAAAAGGTGGTGCTGCGATTGAATAGAAAGAAACGCTTTTTTCTCATTTTTTTAGTCTGTTTGGTATTTATTTCTGCATATGATTTGACAAATATAGTTCAAAACAAAGAAGATAAATACAACACCAATTTCTTTCACTTTCCGAAAGGTTGGTTCAACACAACTTATGCAAGGGGGATTCATATGACTTCACAAAGCAAAAACAACCATTTACCAGACAGAAGCGAAGTAAAAGAAGAAAACAAATGGCGACTTGAAGATATTTTTGAAAGCGTCGATGCATGGAACAAGGAATTCGAAGCGGTCAAAAAAGAAATTCCTAAGCTCGCTCAATTTAAAGGCAAGCTCGCCCATTCTGCTGATGTACTGTATGAAGCCCTAACCTTTCAGGATCAGCTTTCTGAAAAGCTTGGCAAGCTTTATACATATGCGCACATGAAATACGATGAGGATACAACTAACTCATCATTTCAAGCGCTGAATGATAAAGCATCGAATTTATTTACACAACTCTCTAGTACTTCTGCTTATATTGTTCCAGAGATTTTATCGATTCAAGAAGATAAATTGCAGCAGTTTATTCTGGAAAAAGAAGAATTAAAACTGTATTCCCATGCTCTTGAAGAAATTAATAAAGAACGTCCACATATTTTAAGTGAGGAGCAAGAGGCCTTATTAGCTGAGGCATCTGAACCTCTCTCAACTTCATCTACTACTTTTAGTATGTTTAACAATGCTGATATTTCGTTCCCTTCTGTAAAGGATGAAAATGGGGAAGAAAAGAAAATTACCCACGGCAACTTTATCACATTTTTAAACAGTGATGACCGTGAAGTGAGAAAGAATGCCTTTAAAGCTGTGTATAAAACGTATGATCAGTATAAAAACACGCTTGCTTCGACACTGAGCGGTTCGATTAAAAAGGATAATTTTTATGCAAAAGTACGAAATTATAAATCGGCAAGAGAATCAGCACTATCTCGAAACAGTATTCCAGAAGAAGTATATGACAATCTAATTGATACAGTTCATCAATATTTACCGTTATTACACCGTTATATTGAATTGCGTAAAAAGGTGTTAAAGCTTGATGAAGTGCACAATTATGACTTGTATACACCACTTGTAAAAGATGCTGGCATGAAGCTAACCTACGATGAAGCAAAGGATTATATGCTAAAAGGGTTAGCGCCATTAGGAGAAGAATATGTGTCCGTGTTAAAAGAGGGACTCAATAATCGCTGGGTAGACGTTTATGAGAATAAAGGGAAACGTAGCGGTGCGTATTCATCTGGAAGCTATGGCACAAATCCTTATATCCTCATGAACTGGCAAAATAATATTGATAATTTATTTACACTGGCTCATGAATTTGGGCACTCTGTTCATAGCTACTATACAAGAAAGCACCAGCCATATCCGTATGGAAACTATAGCATCTTTGTAGCTGAAGTAGCTTCCACGACAAATGAAGCGTTACTAGGCGAATACCTGCTGAATCATCTAGATGATAAAAAACAGCGTTTGTATGTGTTAAATCACTTGCTAGAAGGATTTAGAGGAACGGTATTCAGACAGACGATGTTTGCTGAGTTTGAGCATCTGATTCATGTGAAAGCACAAGAAGGAGAGGCTTTAACGCCAGAATTCATGACGAACCTTTATTACGACCTGAACAAGAAGTATTTTGGAGACGGCATGGTTGTGGATAAAGAAATCGGATTAGAATGGACGAGAATCCCTCACTTCTATTACAACTATTATGTCTATCAATATGCAACAGGCTATAGTGCTGCACAGGCATTAAGCAAGCAAATCTTAGAAGAAGGAAAACCTGCGGTGGAGCGCTACACAGACTTCCTTAAAGCAGGCAGCTCTGATTATCCAATCAATGTGCTGAAAAAAGCGGGTGTTGATATGGCTTCCAAAGAACCAATCGAAGCAGCATGTCAATTGTTCGAAGAAAAATTAAAAGAAATGGAAGAACTCATCTCCACAACGGGTGAGTAATGAAAAGACTTCTGTCAGACGTGTGAGTGCAAACTCATCTTTTGACAGGAGTTTTTTTCACAAAAAAGACCTCTTCGCATGAAGAGGCCGCAGATTTTAGCCCTTTGTCTTCTTTTCAGCGTGATAGAAAACCTTTGCAGTCAAGGAAGGACGAGTACTGGCGCGGAGCGAATTTGACATTCGTGAGCACCAGCACGCAGGACTGACAACGAATGCGAGGGTTTGTCTACATGCTGAGACCTCTTCACATGAAGAGGCCGATCCTTATCATCAACCTTTAAATCCCTTAAAGGTCTTCCGGTGGTTCATTCGATAAAGTGTAAAAAGTATTGCAGCAAATAAGAGTGGCGATGTGAGATAAAGAGGAAGCATTTTCATTAAGCCTAATATGTTTAAAAAGAAACATAAGCCAATGGAAACAAGTCCAATGGTTGTGCTGCGCATGCAGATCCCTCCATTTTTTCGTTACTTTCACTATATGAAAGTGACAACCCTCTTATGTTTTGTGACAAAAATATGAACATATAGTATATCTGTTGTCATAAGTCGACAAAATTTGATATACTACAGATGTGAAATTAATCACATACAAACATTACCCCTTTGTTTGACCGTGAAAAATTTCTCCCATCCCCTTTGTTGTCGTTAAGACATAGTGAAACCGCGCTTATCCCGGCGCGGTTTCTTCGTGCTTTAAAAAAGAACAAATGTTCCTTTTTGAGGTAAAGAAAAAACATGGGTCAGCACCCATGTTCATTCTCACAGCGATAGACATCAAGATCTGAATGATGATCATCTTCTTTATAGCGCCAAAACATTTCTTGATGCACTTGTACACGTTCGACTTTTTTAGCGAAAGCTAGCTTTTTCATTTCTCGTTCAACTTCTTCAAGTGTCAGGTCATAAACAACCGCAATCTCTTTGGCAGATGCAAATTGAAAGTAAGCAATAAACCATTCAATTGGAGGCCGTTCTGAAGGGGTTGGTTTTTCACCAATCATTTCAAAAAGGATTTCCTCGTATATATCATAAGAGTACGCACCTGAAATTTTTAATCCTTCATCTCCGTTTACTGTATTGAAAAAGGCAAAGGTCGGAAGCTCAGACACGTCCATTTCAGCGGCAATTTTCATATCACATTTTAGTGCTTTGACAGCACTTTGAGAATGAATATCGCGCTGGAATTCCTCGATGTCTAGTCCAGCGCTTTTTGCATTTTCTAGCAGTACATGTTCACTTGTAACATCTTGCTGATGGCAAAAAAGTGATTCTTGAATGAGACGTAGAAATTTCATTCCGCATTTTCTGCCTTGAAGTTCAGCCGCTTTTAATGCAAGCGAGGCGAGATAAGGTGAAGTCACAATTTGTTCAGACAGCATTTGTTCTTTTTTTGTCTGAGTTTTGGTCGCAAATTTCCCCCACGCTTCGGTCAGTAAATGCTTTTTTCGTTTTCGATTCAATGCATTAATACTAGAGCTTGTCACCGTTCGCAAAGTGAAAAAACGGCCGTACTTCATTTTCAATTTTTTAATGGATGGCTCTAATAACCAGCAGTCTGGACTTAGAGGGTCAATGAATACATAAATTTCAATCGGCTTTTGAGGATGTCCGTGACAGTGTGAGAAATATTGATCGTGCGTATTGCAGCTCAAGATCGTCCATCCTTTTCAGGTGTTTGGTTGACCATATGACGAGCCGTTAAAGAAAGCCGCTCAAATAAAAAGTCACGAATATCGCCGGTTAATCCTACTTGATCCATTGCATCCTCCATGCATTCAAGCCATGCGTCAGCCCGCTCCTCAGTAATCGGAAAAGGGAGATGTCTCGCCCGTAGCATGGGGTGGCCATGCTCCTCTGTATAAAGCGGGGGTCCGCCTAAATATTGCGTTAAAAACTGTTTTTGTTTTCTTGCTGTTTCTTTTAAGTCATCCGGGAAAATAGGATGAAGCAAAGGATGACACTTTACATTTTCATAAAAAGTATCAACAAGTTGCGATAGAAGTTCCTCTCCAACCGCTTCGTAAGGTGCGTTAAACGATTGTACCATGTTGACTACTCCTTTTACTCGTAGTTAATAGGATGAAGCGCCCTATTGTGAATTTATTTATTGCAAAAGTGATATTCAGTTTGTTCTATTTTAATGTTTCTATTCTTGTACTTATTTTAACAACCTCATCTCAATTCCACAAACAAACCGCTTTGGTCTATTGGAAATAAGGGGAGAGGCGGGTTCCGTGATCAATTGACCATATCATAACACATTCAGTCAAAAAAGGGTGAAAAGCGACATACAAAAAACCGAAGAGGTTATTCTCTTCGGTTTAAGCGAAATATTGTGCTGTGATTTTCTTTACATAATTTTGTGTTTCTTTAAATGGTGGAATGCCGCCGTATTTATCAACATTTCCTGAGCCTGCATTATAAGCAGCTAAGGCGAGTGAGACATTTCCATTATATTTCTGAAGCATTTGTTTGATATACTTCGTGCCGCCTTCGATGTTCTGGGCCGCATCAAAGGCATTATTCACGCCAAGTGACTTAGCTGTAGATGGCATAAGCTGCATGAGACCAAGCGCGCCTGCATGGCTGACCGCATTCGTACGATAGCCGGATTCTTGCTTGATGACCGCATGAATCAGCTTTTCTGGAACACCATGTTTTTGAGCCATTTGTGACACAATTTGATTAATTTCTTTTGATGATGAGCCGCTTGAAACAGCCTTTTGAAGCGGCGGCGTGTAGCTGTTGTTTAAGACATTTCCAATACCATTCGCTGTATTCAATTGAGCGTCATTCGCATATGAAGGTTGAGCTTGAAGCTGCTCACCGCCAGCGATAGCAGATAAGTATGGGTTTGTACGCGCGTATTGCGTGTTCGGAGCCGTTGATGGGTCCGTTCCCATAAATGCAGAAATTGAAAGCGGCAGGCGTGATAATTCTGATCCGCCTAAAAAATCTTGCAGCAGCGATTGAAAGGAAGCTTGAGCATTCGATTCTTGGCCGCCCGGCATTTGCGTTTGTCCAGGTTCTGATTGTAATGTTTTAAGCGCTTGGAGCTGCATAAAGGATTGAAGTTGATTGACGTTCATCATGTTCCTCCTTCAAGGAATTCATCTATTTCTGTGTTTTCATTTTCTCTTCATAAAAACGTACGACTTTGTTTTTCGTGTTTCGTACAGGGATTTGGAATTTTTGGAGCAATGCGGAGAATGCGGCTTGTCCGATTTCCAGGTCGCTCACTTCAAATTCAAGTTCATAGTCCTCTACTGTTAAATATCGGCTGTGATCCAAAACAATTAAGCCTTCTTTGATCATTTTTTCAGCTCTTGACGTTTCAAGTGAACCAAAATACACAATTTGATCCTTTTGAATGTTCAGATGGTCTAGCCTATCAGCCACTTCACCTTTTGGTAGCTGAAAATCGTCAAGGCTTGAAGGAGGAGCGATTGTTTGGTGGGTTTCGAGCAAGCCTATTTCGTGTGGTTCCTTTAACGTGAGAACCCACTGGCCGTTTTTTTCTCTCATTCTTAATGCAGCGAATTGAGATTTTATATCAAATTGAGGTGTATCAAAGTAATGGTTGGTTTGCGTGTGAAAATCCGAATCCTTCAATTGAAAATGTTGTTTCAACTGTTCAAATTCTTCTTTCATTAACAATTGCTTTAGTTCTATTTCAATTTCCTGTGCCATTTTGACATCAACCTTTCATTTAGAGGAAATATGATTATTGTACATGAAGTATGTTCATCATGTAAAAGACTGTTTTTATCTATTATTTCTCTTTCCACATGTGCCAAAATCAATGGATAATTACGTGAAAGGATCATTTATAAGAAGAAAATAGGATTTTCTCAATAAGTTCGGTTTATCAATATTGAACTTGATATGATAAAATAAAGCTGTACTTTGTTGTAAAGGAGATCATGATGCAAAACCGAATTGAAATCGCAGAAGCAACTTTAAAAGAAGACAGGCTGATTTTGACGACCAAGTCAGAAGAGCAAATCCAAAAAGCAAAAGCATCAGGACAAATGCTTGTTGATTCTGATCACTTTGCGTTCGTTTACATACTTGAAAACGAGCAGTCCTTTTCATATCTTATCTTAGGGGAACATACATGGGCTCCATTAAAAGAAGCAATGAATCTTGACATCCCTGTCTATTTGACAGCGGGAGGACATTCGTTAGAACTCATTCAGCTTCATCAAGAATTACATTATTTAATCGACAATATTAAAGACAATGCCAATTACGGAGATATGGAAGAGAAAGTGAAGAGCACATTCCTCTGAAATAATTAGGTATATGGAATTGGGGGAAGTTTCATGGACAAAAAACAATGGGATCAATTCCTCGCACCGTATAAACAAGCAGTCGAAGAATTAAAAGTGAAACTAAAAGGCATTCGAAAGCTATATGAATTCGAGGATGACCATTCACCAGTAGAATTTGTTACAGGCCGAGTGAAACCTGTTGCCAGCATATTAGAAAAGGCAAAGCGTAAAAACATCCCAATGCATGAAATCGAAACGATGCAGGATATTGCTGGGCTTCGCATTATGTGCCAGTTTGTAGAAGACATACAAGTCGTGAAAAAAATGCTCCAGTCACGAAAGGACTTTGTGGTTGTTGATAAACGCGACTATATTGCAGAGCATAAAGAAAGCGGATACCGTTCGTACCACCTTGTTGTGTTATATCCGATGCAAACGATCAACGGAGAGAAGCAGCTCCTCGTCGAAATCCAAATACGTACACTTGCGATGAACTTTTGGGCGACCATTGAGCATTCTTTGAATTATAAATATAGCGGGAATATCCCGGAAAAAGTCAAGCTGCGCCTTCAAAGAGCTTCTGAGGCAGCATCTCTTCTTGATGATGAGATGTCTGAAATTAGAGGGGAAATTCAAGAAGCACAAGTGGCATTTTCCCGGAAAAAGAAAAACGATAGCTGAGCCTGTGCTTGATCAAATATGATGCTGCCCTCTCATAGCAGCAAGGTGGAAAAGGAGAAGAATTCATGAAATTTGCAGTTTCTTCGAAAGGGAATTCTGTATCTGACACACTTAAAAGTAAAATTCAGACCTACTTATTGGATTTCGGGATGGAACTCAATGAAGAGGAACCAGATCTTGTCATTACGGTTGGTGGAGACGGCACCCTTCTTTATGCGTTTCACCGTTATAGCGACCGTCTGAATGAAACAGCTTTTGTCGGTGTTCATACAGGTCATCTTGGTTTTTATGCTGACTGGGTGCCAAGTGAAATTGAAAAACTCGTCTTAGCTATTGCGAAAACCCCTTATCACATTGTGGAATATCCGATCTTAGAAGTCATTGTCAGATACAACGACGGTGGCAGAGAAGAGAAATATTTAGCCATGAATGAATGTACGATTAAAAGTATGGAAGGGACACTTGTGGCAGATGTTGAAATTAGGGGTCAGCTGTTTGAAACATTCAGAGGTGACGGTCTTTGTCTGTCTACACCATCTGGCAGTACAGCCTATAATAAAGCACTTGGGGGCGCCATTATTCATCCTTCCATTAGAGCCATTCAGCTGGCAGAAATGGCTTCAATCAATAACAGAGTGTTTCGAACGGTCGGTTCGCCGCTTATTTTACCAGACCACCATACTTGTGTCATAAAGCCGAGGAATGATGTCGATTTTCAGGTAACCATTGATCATTTGACGCTGCTTCATAAGGATGTCAAATCCATTCAATGCCGGGTAGCAGACGAGAATGTCCGCTTTGCCCGATTTAGACCATTTCCGTTTTGGAAAAGGGTGCAAGATTCCTTTATCGGAAAAGGAGAATAAGAAAGAGGTCGTTCTCGCTGGAATACTTTACACTAAACAAAACCATGACAGCCAAAGAAGAAGGGCTGCTTTTAAAGGATTATTTAATAGATATTGGCATTTCGAAAAGAATGCTGACGGATATTAAATTTGATGGCGGTGATCTTCTCATTAATGGAGAGCATGTGACTGTGAGATACAAGCTGCATAACGGAGACAGGCTCACCATTTTATTCCCACAGGAAAAAGTGAGTGAAGGGCTAAAGCCTGCTTCGATTCCGCTTGATATTTTATTTGAGGACGAGCATGTCCTTGTGCTAAATAAAAAGCCATATATCCCGTCCATTCCTTCTAGGGAGCACCCAGAGCACAGTATTGCAAATGGGTTGCTGCACCATTATGCAGAGCAGTCTGTTCGGCTGACAGTTCATTTAGTGAATCGTCTTGATCGTGATACATCTGGCGTCATGCTTGTGGCCAAGCATCGTTTTGCCCACAGCCTTTTATCAAAAGCGCAGAAAAGTGGAGCGGTCAAACGAACATACAGAGCGTTTACACATGGCATGATCAAAGAAAAGCATGGAACCATTCGTGCAAAAATTGCCCGAAAAGGAGATAGTATCATTGAGCGAATGGTCGATGATACTGGACAGGAAGCTGTGACGCATTTTACAGTGCGAGCGGTGGACGCTGAGTTGAACATGTCAGATGTGACGCTAGCACTTGAAACGGGGAGAACCCATCAAATTCGTGTTCATATGCAGTATCTTGGTTACCCACTCATCGGAGATACGTTATATGGCGGAACGAGTGAGCGGATGAACCGGCAGGCACTGCATAGTGAGACTCTTGTCTTTCCTCATCCGATGACTGGAGAGGTAATGACATTTTCGGCTCCGCTTCCTGAAGACATGAAATCATTGCTGCTTTAAATAGAGAAACCCGGCTACCTGCAAGCGCAGGGCCGGGTTTTTTTATGATGTGAAATGCTGAAACCTTGAATCGTCATAAGGCATAGAGGAAGGAACAGAAACCGTTTCAAGCTCAGGATATTTGAGGGCAGACAGCCGGTGGCCAAATACGCAGCCTGTATCAATGTTGACAGTTCTGCCAACAAATCGTGGTTCTTTCACTGGTGTATGTCCGTAGACAATCCATGGTTTTCCGCGATATTCCTTTGCCCAATCCTTCCGCATAGGTCGTCCATCCGGCCACGTCTCTCCTGTGACTGCGCCAAATAATAGATAGGATCGCATCTGTTTGTTCGGCTTTCTACCAATGTCCTTTTCCTTCATCGCTGCGTGAGCAATCATCAGTTCATCAGGAATAAGTACATCGTAAAGCGGAGCCTTCTCAAATAGCTGTTTAAATTCATGTGACAATTTGGTTTGTTCATGAAGGGGCAGCTTTTTTATTTCGTTCACTGTGGTTTCGATGCCATGAAGTAATTTCACCGGATTTCCTTTTAAATAACGATAAAGCTTAAAGCAATGGTTGCCAGGTACGTAGCGGATCGCGCCGTGTGAGTAGGCATGAATGACAAATCGCATCACATCTACTGACTGAGGTCCTCGATCTGTTAAATCACCGACAAGGGCTAGCGTTCTCTTATCAGGATGGACGGGTAATCCATGTTTGAGTTCGTATCCTAGTTTGTGTATGAGGGTAAGCAGCTCTTCGTAGCAGCCGTGGATATCACCAATGATATCAAATTCCATAAGATTTCCTCCTGATTTTTCTCATCCATTCATCGGGGCTAAAGAAGTTTGAATTTTAGAACATATAACGAATGGCTTTCTTTTCGTTTAGGCAATTGTTAGAATCAATGCTTTAACGTAAACCTTAGAAGATTAAACATCAATGTTAGGAGGCTTTAGCCAATGGAGCATACATCTGTTTCATCACTCGTTGTCGTTATTATTGTCGCCTTTTTCACCCCACTTTTATTGCACCGATTTAAGCTGACCATTCCGGTCGTTGTTGCTGAAATCATCATGGGGCTCATCATTGGAAAAAGCGGTCTTCAGCTGGTTGTTGAACATGATGCATGGTTAGATACGTTATCCATGCTCGGTTTTATTTTTCTGATGTTTTTAAGTGGACTTGAAATAGATTTTTCTTCTTTCGAGTCAAAGAAGAAAGCACGAGAACTACCAAATGGTCTAAAAGAACCGAATACGTTTAAAGCAGCCACTATTGTTTTTCTTGGCGTATTTAGTATTTCTTTTATTCTGTCCTATGCGTTTGTCCTTGCAGGGTTTATCCAAAATGCCTTTTTAATGACGCTCATTATATCGACGATCTCATTAGGGGTAGTGGTTCCCACCTTAAAAGAGGAAAAGTTGATGCAGACGAATATCGGTCAAATCATCTTGCTTGTCGCTGTCATTGCTGATTTGGTGACGATGATTTTACTTGCTGTATTTTCCTCCATTTATGGAGATGGTACAGGGAATATGTGGCTTCTGCTCTTATTATTTGCTGCGGGCATCCTTCTTTATTTATTTGGCCGCGTATTTAAGACAAAGTCAATTTTTCAGTCCATGTCAAAAGGGACCGTGCAAATTGGGACAAGGGCGATCTTTACTCTCATTATAGTCTTAGTTGCCTTATCTGAATCACTCGGTGCTGAAAATATTCTTGGAGCGTTTTTAGCGGGCGTACTTGTGTCCCTTCTTTCGCCGAATAAAGAGCTTGTCCAGCAACTGGATTCATTTGGCTACGGGTTTTTGATCCCCATCTTCTTTGTGATGGTCGGCGTGGATTTGAATATATGGGCACTGTTCAAGGACCCAACCATTATGATCATGATCCCGCTGCTATTTATTGCATTACTGATTAGTAAGCTCATCCCGATTCTTTATTTGAAAAAATGGTATGACATGAAAAAAGTGATCGGTTCTGGCTTTTTATTAACATCGACATTATCACTCGTCATTGCAGCTGCGACGATCGGGGAGCGGCTCGGAGTCATTGATCATAAAATGTCCGGCGCGCTGATTTTAGTCGCGATACTCACGAGTATATTAACGCCTGTCTGGTTTAAAGCGCTGTTTAAAAAAGAGCAAGCTGCGAGCCATAAAAAACGTGTGACCTTTATTGGTGCAAATCAGCTGACCTTACCTGTCACACTCGATTTACATCAGGATGAATATGATATTCGAATTTTGCATGTCTTTCAAGAAAATAAAGAAGCGATGCTTGCCGACTCCATCTTTGAAGTCGAATCGATTGAAGAGTACGATGATGAGACGCTGCGAAAGGCAGGCGTCGGCCAGGAGGATGTCCTCGTCGTCGCAACAGGCAGTGAGACGAAAAATAAGGAAATTGCTTTATTTGCAAAGGAAGAAGGAGCGAAACAAGTCATTGCGAGTGTGAGCAAAGCTGAGGCAGAGCTGACATTGAAGGAAGCGGGCATTGATACGTTTTCTAATTTCCTATCATCTAAAACGGTGCTAAGAGCCTTGATTGAAGCACCGGATGCGATTCGATTATTAACAAATGAGGATACTTCCTTGTATCAAATTCAAATGAATAATCATCGCTATCACAATGTCATGCTGAGGGAATTTCCGTTTACCGGCGATTTGGTCTTTGTCCGTATTTTCAGAGGGGTAGACAGTTTAGTCCCACATGGAGATACGACGCTTAGAAGCGGTGACCGTGTGCTTGTGTCGGGCTCTCGTGAGTATGTAGCAGGACTTAGAGCCCAATTAGAGTGAGAATGAACCCTTGACCAATGAACAATTCCTGATTAAGATAGAAGTACAACATCATATATTTGATCCACTAGGGGAGTCCTTTAAAAGGGCTGAGATAAAAGTATCGACTTTTAGACCCTCATTACCTGAACAGGTTCATACCTGCGTAGGGAAGTGGTGCGGTTTTTGACTATGTTTTTGACAAATTCCAAGCCACTTTCCACGCGGAAAGTGGCTTTTTTATATGGAAAAACAGGAGGAGAGGAACATGACGTTTTCAATTGAATGTAAAGAAGCAGCAGCAACATGGTGGAATGGAAGCTTTACACACCCCTTTGTGAAAGGAATTGGAGATGGCACGCTGTCACTCGATCGTTTCACGTATTATGTGATGCAGGATTCATATTATTTAACTCATTTTGCAAAGGTGCAAGCATATGGAGCGGCGATTAGTGAGGACTTACATACGACGGGCAGAATGGCGTATCATGCGCAGGGAACGTATGAAGCGGAGCTGTCGCTGCATAGAAAGTTTACAGAGCTTTTAGAGATTTCAGATGAAGCCATCGAAAACTTTAAGCCTTCTCCCACTGCTTACGCGTATACCTCACATATGTACCGGTCTGTGAAAAGTGGACGATTCGAAGAGATTTTAGCTGCGTTATTGCCGTGCTACTGGCTTTATTATGAGGTGGGTGAAAAGCTGAAACAAACCACACCTGACCATCCGATTTATCAAGAATGGATTTTGACATATGGAGGGGATTGGTTTAAGGAACTCGTCTTTGAACAGGTCAACCGCTTTGATGAACTAGCCGAAAAAGCACCAGAACATGTACGGACCAATATGAAAGAAAATTTTGTGATTTCTAGCTATTACGAATACCATTTCTGGGAGATGGCGTATCAAAAAGAATTGTGGCAAACAGCATGTTTAGATGGGGTTGGTGCAAATGGAACTCCACGCAGTGTCAAATGATTCGCTTCCTGCGGGTGAGCTGATCAAACAAATAAAAAACATTGCACCTGAAGTGGATTTTATTCATATCCGGGAACGGTCTAAAACAGCAAGTGAGCTTGTTGATCTCGTGAAAGGTCTCCTTTTAGAAGGTGTACCGAAAGAGAAGCTCATCATCAACGACAGAGTAGACGTTGCGCTGCTCACCAATATTCACCGGGTACATCTCCCGGGCCATAGCTTTTCGCCAAAAGAGCTGCGGAAAAAATTCCCTCATCTTCATGCGGGCGTCTCTGTTCATTCGATAGAAGAAGGGAAAGCAGCTGAGAAAAATGGAGCAGAGTATGTCATATTTGGGCACGTATATGACACCACTTGTAAACCAGGACTTCAGGCAAGAGGCGTACAGCTTGTGAAAGAACTGACATCTCTACTATCTATTCCAGTCGTGGCGATCGGTGGTGTGACACCTGACCGCATTCCAGAATTGAGACATGCGAATGTGAAAGGGATTGCTGTCATGTCTGGAATTTTTACTCATCATCAGCCGCGCAAGATGGCACAAGCATTTTCTAAACAAGTAAAGGAGCATCCTTATGAAGAAGCATTATGATGTGGCAATCATTGGTGGTGGAATCATAGGGATGTCCATTGCCTATCACCTTGCAAAAGCAGGAAAGCAGGTCGTCTTACTTGAGGCGAATGAGGTAGGGAAGCAAACAACAAGTGCGGCTGCTGGGATGCTCGGTGCACATGCTGAAGGAGAGGGTCATGAGGATATTTTTTTTCAAGTAGGCAGAGCAAGCCAGGCATTGTACGAAAAGTTAAAAGTCGATCTACAGCATGAATCTGGCATTGATATTCGAACATCAGCGGGCGGTATCATGAAGGTAGCCTTTTCAGAAGAGGAGAAACAAGCACTTTGCCGGATGCAACATTTGTCTACATTTGAGTGGCTTGACGCAAACAGCGTAAAAAAATGCATGCCTCAAATAGCAGAGAACATTTTAGGAGCAGGTTTGATTAAAGAGGATGTTCATGTCGAACCTTATGCGGTATGCCGGGCATTTTGGCAGGCGGCGGTCAGGTACGGGGCAGAAGTGAAAGAGTGTACACCCGTGATCGAAGTGAAGCGGGAGAAAGAAGCGTTAGCGATTAGAACAACGAAGGGAACATTCACATGTGATGATCTCACTGTAGCAAGTGGTGTATGGTCTGGCCGTTTTTTTGAAGAGATTGGATTATCTCATTCTCTTTATCCAGTAAAAGGGGAATGTGTGTCTGTATGGAATCATGGTCCAGCACTCCAACACACCATTTATCATGATCATTGTTACATCGTTCAACGAGATAGCGGCAAACTGGTCGTTGGCGCAACGATGAAGCCAAACGAGTGGCAAACTGTTCCGACGCTTGGCGGCATCGAAGCTGTCATTCAAAAGGCGTCACAGCTGATGCCTTCGATCAAGGAGATGCCGATTGATCAGTGCTGGGCTGGCCTTCGTCCGGCGACAAGCGACCGGCATCCCTACATTGGTAGACATCCAGAAGATCAGCGTATTCTTTTTGCTGCAGGGCATTACAGAAATGGTATTTTACTTGCCCCGATTACTGGAGAAATCATTCGCGACCTGATATTAGGTGAGCCGGTCAAAACGGAATGGCTTCACGCATTTCGTATTGGCCGAAAGGAGGCACTGTTTGTATGAAAATTCAATTGAATGGCAGAATCGTTGATTTCGAACAAGAGAATGGAACGATCTATGACCTGCTATCAGACTATCAGCTTGAAAATCGAGTAGTGATTGTGGAAAAGAACCAAGAAATTATTGATAAAGAAGCGTTTCAACAAGTGAAAATTGAACCTAATGACACGATCGAAATCGTTCACTTTGTAGGAGGAGGATGACAACATGCTGCACATTGGCGGGAAAACATTCACATCTAGATTATTACTTGGTACAGGGAAGTACCCATCATTTGAAGTTCAAAAAGAAGCCGTGAACGTATCAGAAGCAGAAATATTAACCTTTGCTGTGAGAAGAATGAACATTTTCGAAGCATCTCAGCCAAACTTTTTGGAGCAGCTTGATTTATCGAAATATACGCTGCTTCCGAATACAGCTGGTGCTAGTACAGCGGAAGAGGCAGTTCGAATTGCTCGTTTAGCGAAGGCTTCTGGACTGTGTGACATGATCAAGGTAGAAGTCATTGGCTGCTCAAGGTCTCTTCTGCCAGATCCAGTCGAAACGTTAAAAGCATCCGAAATGCTACTCGAAGAAGGATTTATCGTGCTTCCATATACATCTGATGATGTGGTACTGGCAAGAAAATTAGAAGAGCTTGGTGTCCATGCCATCATGCCAGGTGCTTCGCCGATTGGTTCAGGGCAAGGCTTACTAAACCCTCTGAATCTCTCATTTATTATCGAGCAGGCAAAGGTACCGGTGATTATTGATGCTGGTGTAGGCTCTCCAAAGGATGCGGCTTATGCGATGGAGCTAGGGGCTGACGCTGTATTACTGAACACCGCTGTGTCAGGTGCAAAGGACCCTGTGAAAATGGCAAAAGCCATGAAGCTGGCGATTGAATCAGGAAGGCTAGGCTTCGAGGCGGGACGTATTCCTTTGAAAAACTATGGGACAGCAAGCAGTCCGCAGGAAGGAATGCCGGCATTTTGAGCACACGCTATTCACGACAAGAGCTCTTTCAGCCAATTGGACTAGAGGGGCAAAAGCGGTTAAATGACTCAAAGGCTGTCATTATTGGTGCGGGAGCGCTTGGAACAGCTAGTGCGGAAATGCTCGTTCGTGCTGGCGTTGGTTCTGTCACCATTTTAGATCGAGATTATATTGAGTGGAGCAACCTTCAGCGTCAGCAGCTTTACACAGAGCAAGATGTGCAGGATCGGCTGCCAAAGGCCGTGGCGGCTGAAAATAGACTCAAACAGATAAATAGTGACGTGCAGGTCAAAGGAATCGTCGTCGATGTGACCGCTGAACATATTGATGAACTGGTCAGCGGCGCTTCAATTATTGTCGATGCAGCGGATAATTTCGAGGTGAGAATGATCGCTAATGATGCAGCTGTCAAACATCAAATTCCATTCCTTTATGGAGCTTGCGTCGCCAGCTATGGTATTCAATTTACTGTCATTCCTGATGAAACACCGTGTTTACACTGCCTGCTTGAACATTTACCTGCACAAGGCATGACATGTGATACAGCCGGTATCATTAGTCCAGTTGTGCAGCAGGTGGCAGCATATCAAGTGGCAGATGCCCTGAAGTATTTAACAGGTCATCAAGTGACGCCAATTTTAAGATCGTTTGATTTATGGACCAATGAGCGGTCTGACATCCGATCAACCAGCTCCTTAAAGAAGAAACAATGTCCAAGCTGCGGACTGAAGACATATCCTTTTCTCTCCTATGACAAGAGAGCGAAAGCAGATGTACTATGCGGCCGCAATACGGTCCAAATCCGCAGTGCAGCCGAAACCCCGCCGTCGTTACACGAAGTGGCTCTTCGGTTAAAGAAAGCAGGGATGGATGTTCTTGAAAATCCGTATTTGCTTTCCTGTCAAAAGAATGAATATAAGCTTGTCTTATTTAAAGACGGCAGAGCCCTTGTCCATGGCACAAATGATGTGGCAAAAGCAAGAACCATTTATCATCAATGGATTGGCTAATGAGAGGTGTGATGAAATGACGATCAAAAAAGCATTCACAATTGCAGGTTCTGATTCTGGCGGCGGAGCAGGCATTCAAGCTGATTTAAAAACCTTTCAGGAGCTCGGTGTGTTCGGAATGTCTGCGATCACAGCGATTACAGCACAAAACACACTAGGTGTTCACGGAGTATATCCGCTTTCAAACGAGGCGTTAGAAAGTCAAATTGATGCAGTGGCAGAGGATTTACTGCCAGATGCCGTCAAAACAGGAATGCTGTGGAGCGCAGACATGATCAAGATAGTTGCTGAAAAAACGGTTCAATATGACATGAAGCTCATTGTCGATCCAGTGATGATCGCAAAAGGAGGCGCTTCTTTATTAAATGAAGATGCGGTCTCAGCGTTGAAAACACACTTGCTGCCTATCAGCTATGCCGTAACGCCGAATCTTCCTGAGGCAGAAGTGCTGACAGGCATGCGCATTCAGACAAAAGAAGATCGCTATCTAGCAGCGGAGCGTTTATATGAGCTTGGTACGAAACATGTCGTGATCAAAGGCGGTCACGGTCCATCTGGCGGGATGATTACAGACCTATTGTATGATGGAAAAGGCTTTATAGAAGTCACAAATGAACATATTGATACACCGCATACACATGGCACAGGCTGCACGTTTGCAGCGGCGTTAACAGCTGAAATAGCGAAAGGATCCTCCATGAGGGAGGCTTTTGACACAGCAGAAACCTTTGTCCATGAAGCCATCAAGTTCCCTTTAAATATTGGGGCTGGACACGGACCTACCAACCATTTTGCTTATCAGCAAAAACGGCTCAAACGATAAGAGAATCGAACCGTCTTCATTTGCGAGGACGGTTTTTTGATGAAAAAGAAACTTTCTTTCAGCGGAAATTGTCATTCTCTCTTGATCTGTGATAATATTATGATCAGGTACTAATACTATGTCTTGAAAAAATAGGAGGCTTTATTACATATGAACTTTTCTTTAGAAGGCCGTAATATCGTGGTAATGGGTGTTGCCAATAAACGAAGCATCGCTTGGGGAATTGCCCGCTCACTTCACGAAGCTGGAGCTCGTTTGATTTTTACTTATGTTGGAGATCGTCTTGCTGAATCTGTAAAAGAACTTGCAAGCACACTTGAGCGTGATGATTCAATCATTCTTCCATGTGACGTGACAAGTGACGAAGAAATCGAAAAATGTTTCGCTACAATTAAAGAAAAAGTACAAGTCATTCATGGCGTTGCGCATGCAATTGCATTTGCAAACAAAGAAGAGCTTGTCGGTGAATACTTAAACACGAACCGTGAAGGTTTCCTTTTGGCGCACAACATTAGTGCATACTCTTTAACAGCTGTAGCAAAAGCAGCACGTCCATTAATGACAGAAGGTGGAAGCATTGTCACGCTTACATACCTAGGCGGAGAGCGTGTAGTATCTAACTACAACGTAATGGGTGTAGCGAAAGCAGCACTTGAAGCAAGTGTGAAATACTTAGCAGCTGATTTAGGCGCAGAAGGTATTCGTGTGAATAGTATTTCTGCTGGTCCAATTCGTACGCTGTCTGCAAAAGGCATCAGTGGCTTTAATACCATTCTGAAGGATATTGAAGAGCGTGCACCGCTTCGTCGTACAACGACTCCTGAAGAAGTTGGCGATACAGCTCTATTCTTATTCAGTGATCTATCACGCGGCATGACAGGTGAGAATCTGCATGTTGATTCTGGCTTCCATATCATTGCTCGATAAACAACTAAATGATTTGCAGCATACCGAATAAGGGTATGCTGTTTTTTATTTTTCTTCTGATTTGAGTCGTCCGCTCATATATATAAGGAATGAATCAATCGGGAGGGATTAGTATGTCAAATAAAGGTGATGAGAACCAGAAGCCGCTTATGTATATTGTTCAGCCGAGCTATGATGAATCAATGCCGGCCATGCAAAATATTGTGAGAAAGCGAAAGAAATCAGAAAAACCACAAGAAATTTCTAAGAGAAAAAAAGACAAGGTCGAAGAAAGTACACACGAGGAACCCGTGGCTCAAGAAATCGAGAAGAAAAAAGAAGCAAAGCCGCCTGAGCGTCAGCAAGAGCAAGACATGATGCAAGAAGCAGAGCTTACCCAAGAACAAGACATCATAAAAGAGCCAGAGCTTATACAAGAACGAAAACCTCAGCGAGAAGAGGAGAAGCCGCCAGAAGGCGTTTTTCATGAAACAAAAGAAGAACCTAGAAGAAAACGAGTGAAAAAGCCTTTAAGTCAGATGAGCATTGACGAAAAAGTCGATTTTCTCACAAGCCTGCCTCATAATATGCCAAGAGCCCTTTGCCTGATTGAAGCTGATGGTAAAACATATAGAGGGATTATCATGGATCGAAAAGAAGATACAGTGGTCATTCGAACAGCGGGCGGGGGAAATCCAGTTGAATTAGCAATAGATGAAATTTCCTCGATTCATCCACTTGGCTTTTAACAAATAAAAAAAAGTCCCATAGAGGGACTTTTTTTGTTAGCAGTTACGGTTGATGAGTCGTGGATTTAAGCACTCGATTGCGCAGAAGCAGTCAAGATCTACTTCAATGCAATACTTCGATTTTTCTAATCGGAACACATCACATACGGAATCTTTGTCTGTAAAATCTAAAATATGACGGTCTTTGTCAAATGCGATAAGCAAGCTGAGTGTTGCGCAGTGGTCAGAGATGTGTTCGACTCTGAAAAATGTAGTGCTGAAGCAAGGACCTGCATCTACTTCTCCGACGTTTCCGAATGCGACGAATGGTTTTGATTTGGATGTAAAGAGAACAAACGGGACAGTGTCACCTAATGAATGGGATGAAGAAAGGAGATTGCTGTAACAGCTGGTCGGGCATTCTTCTTCGACGGCATTTTGTAAGTCGTTAATATTTTCAACTGCCTCTGCTACACAATTCCATGAATGTTTGCGGCTCATATTCAACCCTCCTATACTAGGAAATTTGTTTGAGTGTTTGAGCACTGTCATCATCTACAAGCTTTTTGTTTTGCCGGTTGATACTTCTACTTACAATCAATGCGGAAGCGGCAGCTCTTATGCTGACTGCTCCGCATGATTGGCTGTCATTCGTAAGGAAGGGGATGCTTTGACTCATGACAAGTTAGCTCAACGGACGATTGATTTAGCCGTGGTGATGATGCTTTTTATCTTTCGATGGCATGACTCTGTCGACAAGCTCTGGGTTTAAACATTGGATCGCGCAGAAGCAGTTTAGATCAACCTCAATACAAAAGTCCGTTTTCTCTAAACCAAAGAAGTCAGGGTCACAAGGGTGACAAACGCTTAGCGTATGTCCGTGTACATCAACAGGTCTTAATACAGATAACGTAGCACAGCAGTCGTGTAATTTTTCAACCCGGAAGAAAATGGATTCGAAGCATTGGCAATCGTCAACAAATCCTCCAATGTTTCCGAAAGTAGAAAACAATCCGCCCTTTTTATCGAAAAGTAAAAACGGAATCGTATCTTTTCCAGAAACGGTTGGGCTTAATAAATTACTGTAGCAGCTCGTAGGACATTTATCTTCTACAGCTTCCTGCTCTGCTAAAATCTTATCAACCGCATCGCATACACAGTTTTCATCATGTCGGCCATGGTGTTTTCCGCAGCTCATGGATTTCAGCTCCTTTAACAAGGTATTTGACTTTAGTCCTTAACAACATATGTATGCGCCCTCTAGTTGGTGTGGGTAAATGACTATTTATATTTGTTGTATTTTTATAAAAGAAAAAGCAGAGCTTTTCGCTCTGCTTTTGGACATTAGAGGATACCGATTGCAACGATTGTCGCAACAAGTGTTTGAGTAAGTGTTTGGATTGCGATCGAGATGTCCGCATCGATTGTTGACACTGTAACGTTTCTTGAATTTTCGATGACAAGTTTTTGGCGGTTTGTTTGTTTGTGAGTAGCGGCTTGTAAAAGATCTTGTGTGACGCGGTCTGCTAAATCACCGTCTGCGATTGAGATATTTGTAATGGTGATGATCGCTGTTTGAACAGCTACTTGGATAGATGCTGCAACCTGTGCGTCAACAGAAGATACGTTAATGTCACAAGAGTCTCTGACGATAATGACTTCCTCAGACGTCTGCTTTGTAAAACTCACTTGATCAAAGTCTTGTAAGACATCTTCATCATCAAAAAAGTGGCCGTCACAAACTGCTTCTCTTTCATAGTTGTAATCGCCGTGGTGTGTACAGTTACGATCTAGAGCGACCCAAGAGTATGGTTTAGATTCCATTTCTATTCCTCCTTCCGTTTACTTTATTAAATGCTGCAATGAATGGTTTTGTCTCGGGCATTTACCCTAGCAGGCAACCCATTTTTATTTAATCGTTGTTTCGCTGCGCATCACGGCGCTGCTGAATACGATCTCGAAGTGAATTTCGTTTTGGACGTACTTGCGGTTCAGGCGCTGCTTCTTCCACATGTTTTGCTGCCTCAGCCTGCCTTTTTTTCTCCTGCTGTTGCTGTACGAAGTCATCTGCTTTCTTTTGTAAGTCCTCAACTAATTTCAAAATCATTCTTCTTTGATCATCTGAAATATTTGCTTTCTGATCATCTGTGATATTGTTTTTGTTTAAAATATCATTTACAAGAAGGCTCGTTAATGGATCAACATCGGTGTTGATTTGGAATTCCTTTTTTTCGTTCTCTTCAGCCACGATTATTTCACCTCTTTCATACATAATGTTAGAAAAAGAAAGGGTCAAAGAATGCCGGCTTCAACTAATAGTACATTCAATGTTTGAGTGAGAATTTGGACAGAGTTCATAATAGATGCATCTGATAATGTAATCGTGACGTTATAGCAATTGATGATTTGGATCACAGTTTTCTTTTGGACTGTCACTTGTTGTGTGGCTAAAAGCTGATCTGTGATGTCTGTAGCCAATTCATCGTCTGGTACAAGAAGTTGGATTAAAAGAGTAATGATTGTCGTTACGGTCGCTTGAAGGGAGAGTGCGGCTGTTACATCTGTTTTATGAATTGTGACATTTTCGGAATCTTTGATCTCAATGAAATCATCATAATTGCTGATTAATTCGTTTAACAGTTGTGTGTATAATAAATCAGCACTTTCTTCAATAGACAATACTTTCACTCCTTTCTTATCTATACATTATTTAATGCAGCAGAGGCTCAAGGTGGAATCGGAAAGTGTGAAAAAGTACAACCCAATTTTATTTCTGCTCGATTCATCATGGCGGTCTTTCTTTTTGCATATATAAAGAAAGGACGCAAAAAAGAAGAAAGAAGGAGGTGGAGGCTTCTGAGCGGTGCTTTGTCATTTGTCGTGTTTGCCCTCGCATCCTTTAGACTGACGAGGCTGATTGTATTTGATACCATTACTGCTCCTTTCCGCCGTTTATTTCATGAAGAACAGGAAGAGGTCAATGAACAAGGTGAAGTGGAGACATATATCATCATTAAAGGTAAAGGACTGCGGTCTTGGGTAGGAGAGCTGTTAAGTTGTTATTGGTGTACTGGCATGTGGTGCACTGCTGCTTTACTTCTGATATACATATTATTTCCTGTCATTAGCATGTGGCTTAATTTACTATTAGCAATTGCCGCAGCAGCAGGCATGATTGAAGCGATCGTCTCAAAGCTGGTGAAATAAACAGGCATTCTGATCAGACACGCTTTTAAAAAATGCATATACTATCATGGAAGAGGAAAGGAAGGGTTGCGATGAAACCAAATGAAACACCGTCACACATGCTTCAAGGTTATCCAGCGCAGTCAAATCAACAATCTGTTTATACGAAGAAAATTAAAAAAGCAGGCTGCGGCTGTGGAAAGAAAAAGAAACGTCAATAGAAGAGAAAACAAAAGCCGGATTTATCCGGTTTTTTGTTGCCCTTTTTTTGAGTGATGCATATGTAAGAAAGAAGGGGTGATCAGAATGGATGCATTCGAACAATTAATCGGTTCCTTGTTCACTAAACCCCATGATGGGAAAGAGCAAGCGCATGAAAAGGTTGAAATGGATCTAACGGATAAAGCGAAGGATCTTGAGGAGCATTTAAAAGCATTTGGCGTGAAGATGGATGCTTTTGCGAAAGAAACAGAAGCATTCATGATACGTCATGGAGAGGCAGATTACGTCTTTAAACAGCGAAAATAAAAATTCCGCACTTTTTTATGTGATCGTCCAAACCATTTGTTGTATTTTTCATATTTTGTAAGGGAGAAGAGGAGGTGCTTATATATGAGTTGTTACGGTTACGGTGGCGGTTCTTGCGGCGGCTACGGCGGAGGCTATGGCGGCGGATATGGATCAACATTTGTTCTTGTCGTTGTGCTTTTCATCCTTTTAATCATCGTTGGTGCTTCTTTCTTTAACTAAACAGTAAGAAGGTGAGGGAAGCAATAGGGGAGCCTTTTGCTTTCCTTTCTCTTTGGGCAAACAAGGCTTTAGGATAGGCACATATCTCGCCTATTTTCATATAGTAAGGTGATTACTCCACAAAGAGGAGGCAAATGAATGGATAATAAATTCTTTAAAAGCGTTGAAAATAAAACAGGTGTGAATATGAACGACGTTTTTAAACTTGCAGGTTCTTTGCAAAATGCCAACTTTAAAGATGAAGCAACAGTTCGAGGCGTCATTAAAAAAGTAGCACAGCTTGCGAATAAACGTGTACCGAAAGAAATGGAAGACAAAATCGTTCAATCGATTACAAGTGGAAAAGAAAAGCTTGATTTCAATACCATCGCTAAAATGATGAACAACAAAAAATAAACAACAGGCTCTCCGCTTAAAGGGGGGCCTGTTGTTTTTCTGTGAATAATTCTCGGTTTTTCTTTAGAAGGGGATACAAAAAGCGCGAGCGATGAGCAGTTTTTCCTCGTCTAAATGATGGAACCGATAGATAAAGAGATTGTTCAGCTCTTGTCATAGCCACATATAATAAACGGCGCTCTTCTTCCAAGGCTTCTTCATCACCGTTTCTGAGTTCATCGAGTGAGAAATCATGTGGCAGTGCTCCGTCGACCACGCAAGTGATGTACACCGTTTGGAATTCCAGTCCCTTTGCACGGTGAATCGTCATGAGCTGAACACCTGGTTCGTCTGTTTTTTCTTTTTCGGCAGATTTCATATGTTCGGCATGTGCGAGAAAGGCTTCAATCGTTTCAAAGCGTTTGGCGGCGGTTTTTACATCTCGTACATCATCCGCGCCCTTTTCAAGTACATTCGTATCATTCACTCGTTTTTTCAAGTAATCACCAAGTCCCATCTTTTGTTCAATAAACGCCACAGCGTCAGACGGCTTTAAATTGCGTAACGTGCGGAACAGAGGAACAATGGATTGCAGCTTTTTCCGTTGAAACGGCTGAATATCTGTTAGTTTTCCGAGTGCGTCGACCATTGAACAATCTTCCGTGATGGTTAGTGCCTTCATTGTGTTTAAGGTCTGCTGCTTTAAAAAGAAAACCGGAAGCAGCTGTTTCATAGCAGCCACATCATCGGCATCCTGACTTAAAGAGAGAAAGGCGAGAAGAACCCGAACAATTCGTCTGCTGTAGAAGGCTTTGACACCAGCCTCCGTCTCATACGGAATCGCGGATTGATGCAGACGCTCATAAATCGCGCGGCCTCCCGTATTGGTGCGAAAGAGTACGCACATATCATTCGGCTTTGCGCCGTTTTTAATTTTCTCCTGAATATCTGCCACGATCATGGTCGCTTCCTCTTCCTCGTCATATGGATAAAAGAGCGTAGGAGGGATTGTCTCCGATCGGACGGCTTTTAACGTTTTCTCATAACGATGCTGATTTTTCTTAATAATGGCATCCGCACTTGCGACAATTGTATGATGCGACCTATAATTGGCATGTAAATGGACAATCTGAGCCGAAGGATAATCTCGTTTGAATTCAAGAATGAAAGCAGGATTACTGCCCCTAAAGGCATAAATGGCTTGATCATCATCACCGACACAAAATAGCTGCTCAGATTCTCCAGCTAACAGCTGAATCAATTGATATTGAACTGGATTTATATCCTGAAATTCATCCACCAATATATATTTGAACCGTTCTTGATACCGTTTCAGCAGTTCAGGCTGTTCAGTCAGCATGTGCAAGCAGGCAATGGACATGTCATCAAAGTCAAATTGCTGATTGTCTCGTTTTTGATGTTCATAGGATTGATAGATCGTCCACATGTGCTTTTCCTTTTCATCCTTCAAATCAGGAAGCTCACCTGGTAAAAAAGCATTTTTCCAATAGCCGATCGATTGCAGGACTTGATCGGTAGGGTAGTTTTTTTCATCTAGTCCTTCATTCATGATGGCTTTCCGAATGTACTGTTCCTTCTGCCAATCAAACTTAATCAGGTGCTGGCCATTCCATTTGTTTGCGTCATCGTGAAGCAGCATTTTATAAAAAAGACTATGGAAGGTGCCTGTCACCACTTGGCTTGCTTGTGATGGGTGAAGCTGATATTGCTTGCGCAGTCTTTCTTTCATTTCACTGCTGGCTTTTGTGGTGAAAGTCACAAGTAAGATATGGTGAGCAGGAATATGATGATGTGACATGAGATAAGCCGCTCTTGCTGTCAGGACTCTTGTTTTCCCGCTGCCAGCGCCAGCCAGCACCAGCATTGGACCGTCTTTATGTGTGACAGCTTGAAGCTGCGGTGTGCTAAAGGTGATATGCGGAAAGAGATCGATGGTATGTGCTTGTTCATTCTCTTCTAAATGTAACGCATCACTAAATTGAATCGACCTTGGTTCCTGCCAGTCATATGATTCATTCGTTTGCGAGATGATTTGTTTACCTGTTGGAAAACGGAAGCCCCCAAGTTCTTTATAAGAAGCACTTTCCTCTCGCTCTGCGTGTTTTTTCTGATTATCTTGTTCTTCTGCTTGTTCACACAGCTCGTGCTGAGACATATGTTTATGAATAAAGGCAGGTTCTTCATGTATATTTAATCTGAAAAAGACTGGTTGTCCGCAATATGGGCAGAATAAGTGCCCTTTTTTTCCCTCGTCATGGAGGAATTGATAATGTTCTCTCGAATACGTATGTAATGAGATCGTTCGATCATGTCGTCGTGCGCATTTCAAAGCTAGTCCTCCAATAGTTAATCAATCTTAAAAAGAAACACATCTAATCATATCAAATGAGACGTGTTTCAAACAGTCATAATTAGGGAATAGTAGAGTAGAAGAGAAGCAAAGGAGGCGTTCTTGATGGGATATATAGCCCCGATTCAGCCGGATCTGTATTTTCAGTATATCAATCGTCCTGCTCCTCAGGATAAAGAAGAATACGCGAAAGTAACTAAGGTTACTCGCACCTTTCATGACAAGATATACAGAGAGCTGGAGAAAAAAGAGGACTTAGTGACAGAAGCGGAAACGAAAGTACAACAAAAAAAGCGGGAACGCTTTGTACGAGATATGTTTATGGAGGAAGGCAAAGGCGTTCATATTAATACGTATATATAAATGATTGCGCTTTCTTCCATTGACGAACGATGATAAAGAAAGAAAAGCCAGGGCATCTTGAATGCTCTGGCTTTTCTTTTGGTCAAACAGACAGTGTTTTTGTCATTTTGACATGTGTGATCCCCGCTTCTTCAAACGGTTCAGATACGGCTTTGTAGCCTTTTTTTTCGTAGAAAGGAAGAGCTTGGACTTGTGCGTGCATAACTGCTTCCTTCGCTCCATTCGCAATGGCTTCTGTTTCCAGCGCTTCTAATAGTTTGTGGCCAAGGCCGAAAGCGCGCGCCTCTTTTAACACACAAATTCGTTCTAGCTTTACCTTTGGCCCTTCAATGATCCGTAATCTAGCGGCTGCTTGAGGCTTCATTTCATCGTTATAAATGACAAAATGAATGGCCTCGTCTTCTAGTTCATCTATTTCAATCTCTATTGGGACTTCTTGTTCTTTGACGAATACTTCTTTTCGAACGTAATATGCATCTTCTCGTTGTGTTTGTGCTGTTGCGATGACTGTTTTCAAATGTCTTTAACCCTCTTCTCCTAAAATAAATGTTTCATAGACGGTCCAAGATCCGTTCTCTAATTGATATAAAAGGTGGAAGCGATCCACTGTTTCTTCATGGTCAATCTTTCTCAGCTTTAATGTGCCAAGTACGTCTGAATGCTCATCATCTGATAGTTTTTGAGCCACTGTCACATGCGGAACAAAGGCATATTCAGGTGTGCCAGCAAGTGGATCTGCGTACAATCTTTCATTGAGCGCCATGATTTCCTCGTTCGGTTCTACTTTCATATAAATGACGTTGTTTACAGGAGCGAATGAACTGAATTTTTTAATACGTAACGTAATAGGAGAAACATTTTTTGCATACTCTCTTAACGTTGAGACGACCTCAGCCGCTTCTAAATCCGTTAATTCAAAAGGTGTTCTAAGTGTTAAATGAGGCGGTATGAGTGCATAGTTCGGATCATAACGCTTCCGGTAAGAGTTCGCAATATCTTGCAATTTTTTTGATGGAAATATAACAACTCCGTATTTCATCGTGTTCCCTCCTGATTAAGAAAGTATTTATTATTGTTTATTATAACAAAATTCAGTTGATTAACGAATATGGGAGCATTCTTTTTAACGAAGGCGCAATGAGCGGCTGCCAAAACGTCCATTTATGATCCCCTTCGAATGTCTCAAATAAATAATCCGCACCTGACTGTTCAAGAAGTGCCTTTAAATCGTCGTTCGGCTGAATAAAATCAAGCACTTGGCCATCTGTCGTTTTCACAGCCGTTTCTTCCAGTCCAATTTGATGGATAATCGCATAATGAGAAAGGGCTGTCGACTGTTTAACAGCTTCTAAGACTGAATCATCAACGTAAGGAGACTGCAAAATGAGTCCGCCAAATAAAGAAGGATAATCAATCGCTGTCATAAGAGAAATCGTAGCACCTAGTGAATCACCAATAAACGTGCGTCCTGAGCCAATTTGATAGGTTGGATAGTGCGTATCAATATATGGGACAAGTTCATTTGCTAAAAAGCGTTTATATGCTTCAAATTTTGTGCCATCTGGATGATACGTATTCCGTCTTTCCGTGACATTTTCATAAGGGACACCAATGATAATGGAGCGTTCCATTTCTTTGTTTTGCATCAATTCTTCTGCCTGTCTGCCTATTTTTCCTAAGCGGAAATAATCATGACCATCTTGGGCAATGATGACATGATATGTATAAAGGGGGGAATAATTGACTGGCAAATAGATCAAAAGGGTCACATCCGCCCCAAGTTCTTTTGAATGTAAGGTTTCTTCTTGAATAATGCCTGTTTTCTTCACCATAATCCATTCCTCCAGCTAACCGATTTCATCACAAAGTGAAACGTTTCCATTCATTGTAACATGAAAAATAGCGTTGTTCCTATATGCTAACATGCAATCAATTCAGTTAACACCGAATCTGTTATAAAATACAGAAAATTTCAATTAATTGTTCAGATTCCTCTTGAAAAATGAGATTTAATGCGTTACAGTATTAAGAATTAGAACAGACAGACAACACATTCTTATCGTGAGAGGTGGAGGGACTGGCCCTTTGAAACCTCAGCAACCGGTATGCATCACTTCATGTGATGTACCAAGGTGCTAAATCCAGCAAGCAGCTTTTTTGCTTGGAAGATAAGAGGAAGCGATTAAAACCCCTTCTTCTTATGAAGAAGGGGTTTTCTGTTTTGAAATCAGATTTTTACTTAGGATGGTGTCAAATGACAGAACATGTGGAAACGACATTAGCGCAAATTGGAAACCGTAGCGAAGAGGCGACTGGTACGGTCAGTCCCCCCGTTTATCTTTCAACAGCATACAGACATAGAGGCATAGGGGAATCAACCGGATTTGATTACATTCGAACGAAAAACCCAACAAGGCAGCTTGTAGAGGATGCGATTGCTTCACTCGAAGAAGGGACGGCCGGATTTGCCTTCAGTTCGGGAATGGCTGCGATCCAAACGATCATGGCGCTATTTGAAAGCGGAGATGAACTCATCGTCTCATCAGACCTATATGGCGGTACATATCGTTTGTTTGAAAACGAATGGAAAAAGTACGGCTTACGTTTTCTTTACGATGATTTTTCAGATGAAGACTGTTTACGCTCTAAAATCACGCCAAACACAAAAGCAGTCTTTATTGAAACGCCGACAAATCCACTTATGCAGGAAGCGGATATTCAAAAAATAGCGAAGATTGCAAAAGAACATGGCGCTTTGGTCATTGTCGATAACACCTTTTACACACCCGTTTTGCAAAAGCCGATTACGCTTGGAGCGGACATTGTCATCCATAGTGCAACCAAATATTTAGGTGGACACAATGACGTTCTTGCCGGGCTTGTGGTGACAAAAGGAGAGAAGCTCTCTGAAGACATGTTCCAGCATCAAAACGCAATTGGCGCCGTTTTATCTCCATTTGACTCATGGCTGTTAATGAGAGGGATGAAAACACTGGCACTTAGAATGCGCCAGCACGAGGCAAATGCGAAGGAGCTAGCTGAGTTTTTAAAGAAACAGCCAGAAATTCAAGATGTCCTTTACCCGGGCAAAGGAGGAATGCTGTCATTCCGTGTAGCTGAAGAGGACTGGGTCAATCCATTTTTAAAGCAGCTGAAAACGATTTGTTTTGCTGAAAGTCTTGGCGGAATCGAAAGCTTCATTACGTATCCTGCGACGCAAACGCACATGGATATCCCTGAGGAAATTCGCATTGCAAACGGTGTGTGTAACAAACTGCTCCGTTTCTCCGTTGGTATTGAGCACGTAGATGACCTGAAGGCAGACCTAAAGCAGGCACTATCACAAATAAAAGAGGAGGTACATGCCAAATGACCACACATGATTGGACATTCGAAACCCAACTCGTTCATAATGCATTCAAAACAGACCGTTCAACAGGTGCAGTCAGTGTGCCGATTCAGCATGCATCCACCTTTCATCAAAGCAGCTTCGATGATTTTGGTCAATATGACTACTCAAGATCGGGAACTCCTACACGTCAAGCATTAGAGGATACGATTGCGGCGCTAGAAGGAGGAACAAGAGGGCTTGCTTTTGCATCAGGCATGGCAGCCATCTCAACTGCTTTTCTTCTATTATCAAAAGGAGATCACGTCCTTGTCACAAGAGATGTGTATGGCGGTACTTTCAGAATGATTACTCAAGTTCTTTCGCGATTTGGCATTGAGCATACCTTTGTGGACATGACGGATTTGAATGAAGTCAAAAGAGGCATTCAATCGAATACAAAAGTCATTTACATGGAAACGCCGTCAAACCCGACTCTAGGAATTACGGATATTGGGGGCGTCGTCCAGCTTGCCAAAGAGCATGACTGTCTGACTTTTTTAGATAATACATTTTTAACACCCGCTCTTCAGCGTCCGCTTGATCTTGGCGTTGACGTAGTCCTGCACAGCGCAACGAAATTTTTGAGCGGTCACAGTGATGTACTGTCAGGCTTAGCTGTAGTGAAAGACGAGAAACTGGGTGAGGAACTTTATTCGCTGCAAAACTCCTTCGGTGCGGTCCTTGGCGTGCAGGATTGCTGGCTCGTATTAAGAGGGTTAAAAACCCTTCAAGTCAGATTAGAAAAAGCAAGCCAAACGGCATTTGAACTCGCTTCATTCCTCAAAGAGCATCCTGCGGTGAAAAAAGTATACTATCCAGGCTTAAATGACCATCCTGGGGCAGACATTCAGCGAAAGCAAGCGAGCGGAGCTGGGGCAGTCCTCTCATTTGAATTAGAAAACCAAGCAGCGGTCAAAAAATTAGTGGATGCTGTCACATTACCAGTATTCGCCGTCAGCCTTGGCGCCGTCGAATCCATTCTGTCATACCCAGCCAAAATGTCACATGCTGCTATGCCAAAAGAAGAAAGAGAAAAAAGAGGGATTACGGACGGCCTGCTTCGATTAAGTGTAGGAGTAGAAAACGGAGAAGACCTCAAACGCGACTTCAAACAAGCACTCGATCAACTAAAGCCCGTTCTTGTAAACCAATCATAAAGAAGAGAAAAAGCCGGCACAGCCGCCGGCTTTTTGACCTTTTTTGAACAAAACCATTGACGACTGGTTATGATGGTTATATAATAGAGACTGTCAGTAACAGAAAGCCCAGAACTGATACATAACCCGATTCCGTAGCTCAGCTGGGAGAGCGCTACCTTGACAGGGTAGAGGTCGCTGGTTCGAGCCCAGTCGGAATCATCCACGGCGGTTAGAGGCGTTATATCAACGTTTCTAGCCGTTTTTTATTGCGTTGACTTAGTCGATGACTTAGGCGTTTTATGACGCAGGGTAGCGGTCGTATAGTCGCCAAGGTAGCGGTTTTCACTTCGATGACTTAATCGATTTGGAGGCGATACTATGTCCGCAAATAGATCGGGCAAGCGTGTTAAAAAAGAACGGACGTTACGTAAAACGTCGAGCAATCTCGATGTATTATTTATTCAATTTCGCGCGATAAAGAAATCGGAGGGGCGAGCTGAAGGTACGATAGAGCAATACGAAAATAATTACGGCTTCTTTATCGAATATCTCGACCGTCACAAAATAGCGCGGTCAATCAATGAAATAAATAGGGACGTCATTCGTAGATATATCGTCTACATGAAGGATGAATGGGTGAAATTCGAGGACCACGCATTTAAGAAAGAACGACATATGACAAAAGGCTTGGCGCCGTCTACTATTAATACTCGACTTAAAACTTTGCGTGTGTTCTTTAAAACGATCCATGACGAAGGCTTAATTGAATCGAACCCAATGTACGGTATAAAGAACGTTAGAGAGCCGGAAGAAGAGGTCGTTATATTAGATGAGGATGAACTCCGGATATTATTTGCGTCCCCAAACCAACGTGATTACGCTGATTTTAGAGACTACGTTTTAATGAACGTTTTATTGGACGGAATGATGCGTATTTCTGAAGCGTTAGGTTTGCGTACTGAAAACTTCGACTTTAAAGGGTGTTCGTTGTATATACCGGCTTCTATCGCTAAAAATAGGAAGGCGCGCACCGTTCCCATTGAGTTTGGTACAGCGAAACTTTTAAACGAATTAATTACCGAGAATAAAGCCGATTTTGATTCTGACTATTTATTCCTTGCAAACTACGGAGAGCCGTTAACGCGTGATCATTTTAGAAAAAGGTTAGTAGAATACGCAAAGGAAGTCGGTATAAAGAAACGTGTACATCCGCACCTTTTCCGTCACACAGCCGCAACAATGTACTTAGAAGCCGGAGGGGATATAAGACACCTTCAGATGTTACTAGGTCATAGCGACTTGCGTATGGTTATGAGATATACTCATCTGTCGGGAAGGTCTTTAACAGAACAACACGATAAATATTCCGCAATCAATGCCGTAAGAAAAAAACTGAATAAACAACGGAAACTTAAAAGAAGATGACTCGGCCATAAGGTCGGGTTATTTTTTTGCTTTAAATGTCCCGATATCGACCGACCACATGCGACTGTACTTATGAAAACGAAAATAATCTCGTAAATTTTGCGCGATATTCAAATACGGTTCGTATGATTAAGTATCAACGGAAAATATCGGAGGAGGTTTATATGACAAACGACCACCAACGGCTCGTCTCCGTAGAAACTCAGTCGGAATATAACTTAACGTCCGGCAAGTCTGAAACGCGTATCTTCGTTAAGATGTACGTCGATGCCGTCAAGAAAGGCTTGATCGCGGATATCGGACCTGAACGTTGGCAGACGTTATGTGTACTCTCATCGTTTATGAACGCAAACGGCGAATGCTATCCGACGCAGGAACAGATAGCCGGCGCATTAAACGTAAGCCGAGAGACGGCAAACAGACGGATTAAGGCGCTTTGTGAATATCGGTGGCAGGATCGTCCTCTCGTCATTAAGAAACAAGGACGCGAAGGAAAGTCGCAGCGGTGGGAAAATGCGCGGTATACGATACTTCCGATTAGCCAGCTCGCGATATTTGACGGAGATACGGAAGAGTTATAAAACGCCGTGTGACGTCTATTCATATACGGCGGACCCGCACACGGCTCGGCGTCACACTAACTAGAACCATCTTTTAACTAGAGCCATTAATAACTAGATAAATAATAGCGCTCAATTAAAACCTTTCGCGCAGATACTTATTTAAAAGATATATCTATCGCGATAAAGGTTATTTGCAAAGAGTGAGCGTTAGCGAACGAATTGCTACGGTTTTAAATAAAACGAAAAGAGGTGCGTTATGTTTACGAAACATGAACTCGTTACTATATACGAAGCACTTACCGAACTACACCCGAGCACTCAGGCGCAATTTAAAGACGGCGTAAAACTAAAGGTAGCTGATTTAAGCGACAAAGTATTGCGACTAATAAACGAAAAGGAGTGAGCGTATGTCATACGTAGTCTTAAAGAAATCCGAAATTGCTCGGTACGCAACAGACCAACAAAAGCGCCATTTATACGACTTACAAGTCGAAATCATGCTTAACCGGACGGCTCAGGGAAGGCGTCCAGTAAATGATTACGTTGTTATTAATCGCGACGAGCCGTATTTTCCGGACTTAATGAACTTAATCGAATCTAACGAAAAGGAGTCCGATAATCATGACGATTGAAATTCCGATCTCACCCGACTACAAATTGACGTCTGATGCACTCAACATCATCGTAAACGAACGCTATTTTACCGATCCGACCAAAGCGCCGGGCTGGGCGCGTAAATTAGCCGAGAACCCTGACACTGACCCAACGCCGGTCGAGCGCTGGCGAGAAGTTTCGTTCCATTCTACGGTTGATCGCGCTGTCTTGGACGTCATGAACCGACGGATTAAAACTTCGGACGCGGCTTCACTCGCCGAGATCGCGCAAATGGTACGGGAATTTCGCACTGAATTAGCGGCGGCGCTGACGATCGAGGGCGCTAATACTACGGACAAATAAAACGGGTAGGAGGCGGTTAAATCGTGACTAAAACGAAAGATCAAGAAATCGCAGAATTACGACAGGCAATGGCGGCGCTTATTGCGGAGAATGAACGAATGGAGCGCCTAATGAAATTAATCGAATGGAAGTCGGATATAGTTGACGAAAATGTCGATACCGTTTCGATAATTCTACTATACGAAATTAACTCGCACGCAAGGGAGGCGTTAAAATGAAGCCGGAAATTACGAAAGAGCAGGCGGAAGCTATCGAGTTTCTACGGGAGCACTACGACGACCGTCGCATACTAGAACTATATGACGAGGATGTTATCGGGCATATGCACCAAATGTACGGACATGATTGCGGGTCTCTGTACGATCTTGAACTAATCGAATTAGCCGCCGCGCTGATTAACGGATACGAAATCGGCAAGTCACCGGAAGAGACACTACAAGAGTATTACGTAGAGGCCTTGCACACAGCTAGAGACGAGGCGACCGGTCACGATATACAAGACGCCATCAGGTATACGCTCGAAACGCTCGGCATCAAAATCGAAGGGGTGAATGCGTAATGTACGACAAACCGTTATACATCGTGAAAGGTTCATATCGAGTAGGCGGAAACTTTACGTACTATACGACCGAAGAGGAATATAAACGACTGAAGGCGTTAGGTACTGAGCGTTTAATGAATCGAGACTTACTAACGATTGATACGACTTGGAACGAAAATTACAGCAGTTGTCACGGAGAAGTTACCATTTCAACGCGTGGTCTATGCCGATTACAGCTCGAGTATAACCCGGACGCAAAACGTAAGGAGGAACGGGAGAATGCCCGAAATAAATAAACCCATCGATAAATGGACGGCGCGCGACTTCATCGTCTATCTGCACGACCGCCACCTCGAAGTCTACGGCATCAAATACGTCGCTAACAATCGCGGCATGGAAGCGCGGAACCTAAAGACGATGATCGGCGAGTATGGGGCGGCTATCGTCCGGGATTTTATCGACGCTTGCTTTGCGGCTAAGAAACCGACGGCTCAGTGGCCGGGCTGCAACTTCGGTTTTATGTTTTCGTATATGCGAGACCGTCACTTGCCGCCATTGCTCGCGAAGCAGAAGACGGCTCAACAGACGGAAGAAGACGATCAGAGGGCGGCTGCACAGTCGCAAATAAACTACGGGGAGTTGTTTTGATATGACGCAATATAAGACGGAGAAACGTAAGGCAAGCGTGGGCGAACGTATCTTGATTACGAATGTAGATGTGCATGAAACGCGATACGAAAATGGCGCTGTTCTAGATGTTATAGATTCTCAGGGACGGATAGTACACGATAAAAATGGCCGACTTATCTACGACCATGAGTACGAAGTCATCGTCGGAGAACACACGCCAACCCCGAACCTAGACGAAATGGACTATGACGAATTAGTTGCGCTAAGCGAATCCGTAATGAAGGCGCTAAGAACACGCTCATTTAAGCTAGGATACGATCAGGGTCGTTTTGATGCGGATATCGAGGCGGCGCACGGTACGTATGAGAAATCCGATCAGCAGAAAAGGGATGAGATCGTTGCGCAGGCGAAGGAAGACGTCGAGACACTGAAAATGCGTAATCGATTATCAAAGGCGTTTAATATCGAGATCAGCGTTAACGCGGAAAACAGATCCGTTGAAGCTACGGCTAAAGTACCGAATAGTCGCAAAGCGTTTTACGGAATTGCCAAATGCGCACCTGACGATTGCTTCAACGAACACATCGGTAAGGCTATCGCGCTGAGACGTGCGTTAGGACTCGAGGTGCCGGCGGAATATCTATATACGCCACAACCGACTGAAGTACGTGTGGGTGACTTTGTTAGGGGAAGGCAAGCAAACGGAGTTGAGTTCTACGAAGAAACAATAAAAAACATTAAAGATGGAGCGTATTACTATGACGACGGATTTGATTTCATAAGTAATGCCGAACTTGTAATCATTGACGATTCGAGAGCGGGTGTGGGCGAGTGAAAACGGTAAATGTATCGTACTTCAGGACAAGAGGTAAGTTTTACATTGACGAAACGATTGAGATTTCGGAAGAGCTAAGCGGCTATGATGCGCTATTTCATGAGATTCCGAAGCATCATCGAATAAAAAACATGATCATGTCGGTGTCGGATAGCGGCGACGGAAAAGAACCGTATATCGTTCCGCATTTATTCTTTCCTAAAAACTGACCGAAAGGAGGCGGCTATGAATGACGAATGAATCACGATGCCTACTCGCAAGCAAATGCGCCCAAGCTGGCGGCGTTAATTGTACGAAACACTGCGAACTATACCTCGGCTTGCACGGCTTAGATGGCGGAGGCGGACGGTCGGGCGCAGCTGGATTGGCGGAAGACTATCGGCTAGTGACGCTTAAGAATTCGCCGGCACGTGCCGACCAATCCGGAGCTTACAAGGCGGCCGATGTATATGCGCAGACGTTCGACCGCCAATTCGATGCTGATGCTGAACGTATTAAATCACTATATTTATACAGCGCGAAATCAGGCACCGGTAAAACGACGACGGCGGCGGCTCTGTTAAACGAATATTTAACGGTCCATTACATTGGCGCCTTAAAACGGGGCGTTCAGCCCGACCAGCGACCGGCGTATTTCCTCGACGTCAACGCGTGGCAGAACGAATACAACGAGTTTAATAGACCGCGAGTTCCGGACTCAATCGCAGAGCCGGCGGCTAAAAGATATTACGAGGCGCTAGAAGCGGCAAAACGGGCACCTTTCGCAGTGCTGGACGAAATAGGCATGAGAGACGTAACGGAAGGATTTCGCGGCGATTTGCATACGATAATCAACTATCGCGTGACTAACCGAATGCCGACCGTTTATACGTCGAACATTAAAATAGAAGACTTACCGGAAGTGTTCGGAGAAGCTCGACTGGCGGACCGGATCGCCGACCAGTGCAGAGAAATCGTCTTTGCGGGCGGATCAAAAAGGAGGCGGCTGTAAATGAGCGGCTTATCATTGACGGAAATTCAGTACCTACGCGACCTGCTCGTTGCGGATTCGTTGGCTAACGGAGAAGGCGCAGCAAAACTCGCCATCTTCGATAAACTCGATGCGCTAGAATTTGCGGACCACACGCCGGCCTATAAAACTGGCGATCTCGTGGCGGTCGGCGGCTACGAAGGACGCGTCTTTTACATTGACTGCGCGCGGTACATCGAGGAAACGTCGAAAGAGGCCGTCTTTAACTTCATAGAATACGACCTGTACGACGCGATTAACGGCGAGTGGCTAGAAGCGTTCGAGGCGGACATGACGTTGTTAGCTAACGCGCTTGTTGCGGAGGATTACTTGGCGGACTTCAATCTCGAAGACTATCCGCCTGCTAGAAGTACCGTTTATCTAATAAACTACGAGACGGAGGCGGTTGATATGGCGGCTAAAGAACAACCGATAATGAGCCGAGTACAAAAGCGTAAGCAGGAACGTAAACAGGCGGCGGAAAGAGTCGATATTCTACTCGATACTTACAATAGTTACAAGGCGAGCTTTGAGATGACGGGTGATGAGTCGCTCAAGGCGAAAATGGACGAAGTAATGGCGCAATTGAAAGGCGATGAACAGTCATGAAAATCGGTCATTTAACTTTTGGAACACCGGAATATGTTCGCGTGACTAAGATGGCAGAGCGTGATGCAAAAGAATCAGACGCGATGGTGGCATGGGATGAGTGGTTTTATGGCCTAGGCGATAGGTTAACGACAGCCGAACGGGCTGTCCTGGGAACTATCCACGAAGAGATCGAGAGCAAACTATATTAGAAAGGAGCTGAACGCCGATGAGTTTCGGAACTAGTCTTTTATCGAAAGTAATCGAAGCGAACGACCCATCCGCCTTATTGCGCTACGGCTTAACGCGCAAAGATTTTCAAACGGATGGCGAAAGGGCAGCCTTCGAATACATCAGCGCATATGCGGAAAAGCACGGAAACCAAGCGCCGACCGCCGAAATGGTTGCGACTGAAGTGCCGACATTCCAGCCGGAATTTAGTATTGACGCGACCTTTGAATACTTAGCGAAGAAGGCGAAGGAATCTGCGGTGATGAACGATTTCGCTTCGAAATTTAATGATAAATACGGAGCGAACGGTGTCAAGACGGCGGACTCTGACTTTGTTCAACGGTTCAACCGCGCGCAGGAAAGTGGAAATCCGCAGGAGTTATTTGATTGGTTGAAAACCGTCGCGGAACAGAGTATAATGAGAACAAGCGTTCGTAAAACGGTGGGAACAAACGTCGTAAGAGATGTAGATAAATTCCGTGCCGAATATGAAAAACGGAAGTCCGGCGAGTCATTTCGTATTTGGAACAGCAAGTTTCCGGCACTTAATACGGCAATCGGCGGCTATGTCAGTTCGAATATGTACGTTGTCTACGGAAAATCGGGACGCGGCAAGTCGGCGATTACGCTGGAAGAAGTCATTCACTGCGCAATTCAAGGCGCAAATACGCTCATATGGTCGATGGAGATGGGCTGGTTCGAAGTTCTCGTTCGCATCTACGTTTCACTTTCCGGGGATCAGGGCGTCGCTTTAACCGAAATTGACGGTCAGCAAATGGAGGCCGGATTTGATTCGAGGTCAGTTCGCCAGGGCAAGTTATCGGAGGAATTCGAGGCGGCCTTTATGGACTTTATCGAGACGTTAAATACGATTATCGACGGTTCTATTACAGTGCGTGCAGTTGACGACAAAGACTTCGATTCTCGTTCGCTAAAAGACCTTAAAGCGGACATTGAGCAAACGAAAGCGGACGTCGTGATGGTCGACCCGTTTTATTACTTAGATTACGAGTCCAACTCGAATAAGACGACGGGCGGGGCAGCCGCCGATACCTCTAAAAAGATGCGCCGTTTAGCCGGGACAATGGACGTTGTCATTTTCGCTATCACACAAGCCGGAGAAGATGACGCAACCGAAGACGAAGCCGGTAATCGCGAAATTAAGTTGCCGAAGCGTAAGGACGTAAAGAAAACGTCGGCTTTACTGGAAGATGCGGCGGTGTTGATACCGGTTGATACGAATGCAAAGGAAGGACGCGGTTTGATCGGCGTAAATAAAGGACGTGACGGAGGAGAGGATGAAGTCGTCGAGATCGTCTATCTTCCGCAAGTCGGGCTAATCAAGCAGGTGGCAGCCGGAGAGATTGAGTTAAAAGCCTACGGTTTCTAGCGATATGGTTTTAAATGTAATACGTACCAACAATTACACTAAATAATTCTGAATTTTTTCGACAAATTACGACTACAATGTCGATTGGTTTAGTGTAATATAACGAAAGGAGTCGTATATACATGTCGATCATTACGATTAATGGCGTCCCGACGGACGTCGACATACGCGAAGAATTAGAACTTTTTGAATGGGATCGTCCTACGTGGCACGCTGACCGATTAACGGCGGCAAGCCCTTTTCGCGATGACCGTACTCCTAGTTTTTATGTTTATTACGAAGACACCTCGACAGCCAAGGCCGGATATTTCGGAGACAGCGGCACGGGCGAACGTGGCGGATTCATTAAACTGCTCGCATTCTTGCGTGAAGAAACCGAGGAAGAGACGGCTTCTTACCTCGTCGAGACCTATGGTACTGGCGAAGGTGATACACGCCTAAAACTCCGCATTCCGCGTTTAAAAATCGTTGAGCCTAGACGGCCATTAGCCGAAAGTTTACTGACCGACGTTAAAATCGGCCCGAATGCTTACTTAACTAACCGCGGAATAAGCGAAGACGTCCAGCGCGAAGCAGGCGTAGGCTTGATCGGAAAAACGGCCGTGATTCCGTGGCGGTTGCCTAACAAGCGTCTGGCAAACGTAAAATACCGATCAACGCGCAATAAAGCGTTTTGGTACGCGAAAGGCGGCTGGCCTATCCGCGAGCTGATCTACGGAATAGAAACCGTATATGCTGATCGCGCTAAAACAGCGGTGCTTGCCGAGGCTGAAATCGATGCGCTTTCGTGGCGTACGGTGGGCTTTTGCGGCATTGCGACAGGCGGCAGTAAATTTTCCGACCGAAAGGCGGAAATAATTGCGCAGTCGCCGATCGAATATTTAATAGTAATTACGGATAATGACGAAGCCGGAACAAAACTTCGGAAGGAGGTCGAGCTAAAGATGCGCGGTGAAGTCAGGCTTGCGCACGGTTATATAACGGAAGGATTTAAGGATGCGAATGAATTATTAATAGCGGAAGGTGAGGGCGCTCTTAAGCGAGTTGTTGATCGTGCGGAGGCGGAAAGTATTAACGTAAGGTTCGGGAATATACGAACTTCCGGTCGGCGGAGGTTGTCTTAACCCTCCGTGTTGCTACCGGATAAAGGACGCCAATCATATAAGGCTTCGACCGGGCAGTCGAGGCAGCGCGCTATGGAATACGCCATTTCAACGTTAGGAATGTTCCTTAGCGAAATATAATCGGAAAGGTGCGTTTTAGAGATTCCGACCATATCTGCGAGTTGGGTAAGCGTGTAGCCGCGTTTATAGCACAGCTCCTTTATCCGGCAAGATACGACCGAATACTGCGAGATAAACACCTCCGCAAAGCATTTCAATCCACGCACTAATGCGCGTGCTTTACGAAGGAAATTATATCACATAACCGCCGTCATTCGGGCGGATTTGGAAGAATACGGACAACCTTTTCGATAGGCACGTCCAATTCGAGGCAAACGGCTTCTATAGTTGATAAACTAACAGGCTTGTCCTCGTTAATCTTTGTTACAAGGTTCCTATGGATGACTTTATCCCTTAGAATTCCAGTTGTTAATCCTCTTTCAGCCAGGTAAGTCCTAAGCGGTTCATAACTAATCATAAAAAAATCTCCTTTTTCCTTAAATTCCCGCACACAAAAGTGTGCATTTATGTTATATTATAAACAGAGAGAAGGCGCAAGTCTATAAGGGGTGTGTATTATGCAGTCAATTAAAGATGATTTTATCAACCTCAGAGAAAAATACGACTTAAGTATAACATGTATTTCCACAAAAACAGGAATTAACCAAGATGTGCTATATGAGTTTACTGATAGCGGATCTATCGGATTTAAGCACTTGGTAACACTTTCGAAGTTCTTCTACAAAGAGGACTATCACGAAACAATGCGTGAATGGTGCATGAAAATAGAATCTTCTGAATGGCTTAAACAGGCTTTTGAGTACGCTGCCTTAAAAAGAGATACAGAGTTACTTGGTATGCTTCTTGAAAAAAACAAGGGAGAGCCAGGCGTTAAGCAATTCGTTGAGATGTATAGTATTTTGTTAGATTTCATGACTGATAGAATTAATTTCAATGAATTATGTAAGAATGTAAAAAATCAAAAAGTATCAAGTTCAAAAGACCTCGCGGTATTGAGAGATATTTATAACTGTGTTTCTCTTTACTATGAAGGAGATTTTCTCGGAATGGCTCGGGTAGCGAATGATATAAATAATTCCGTTAAAAAGATAGGTAAAAGAAGAGCGTTTTTCAGAGAGTCATTCTCTTATCGTTTATCAGAATTACTAGCCCCAGCATATCTCCATTTAAATGATTTGGAATTATGCCGCGAACATGCACAGGTCCTGGTTGAAACCGGGCTCAATTATAAGCATATATCTGATGGATATTACTATTTAGGTATGTGTAACTTATACGAAGACAAAGGAACATGTTTAGATTTTTTAATTAAAAGTGTAGATTATGCAAAGATGACAAATGAAGATGTCTTAATTTCTGAAGCGATGAATAATTTAAAATTCGTCAAAACACTTTTTGATTTCTTAAATGGTGGTAAAGTACCTGATCTAACAACATTCGCGGACAAATTACTTCTAGGGGGTGATGAGGATTTTATAGTATACTTTAACTACGTTAAGGGAAGGGAATTGGGAGACATATATAAAGCATTCAGCCATTTCCACAAAGAGATGAATTTCTTTTTCGCTTCACTCGCAGCGGAGACCTTACGTATTGTTGGGGTAGACCCTAATCAGGTTAAAGCTTTAAAGGAGATCAAATTAAAAACTAAGGGAGCTGTTGTTTATGAAAAAGATTTTATTAACGGGTTTTGTTTTAGGGGCATTAGTTCTTTCGCTTCTTAATACAGAAGGATCAACAAAAGATTTAGCAAATGATAGTACACCAATACAGACAAGCGCAATAAAAGTAGGCGGATAAAAGATCGGGCCAATTGGCCTTTTTCTTTTGTCTTTTTTTATGATATTTTTCGGAAAAGTCTAAAAAACTAAGATTATCCAAAAACCACAATCTTCTCCTCTTCAGATGCTAATATATGGTCATGGAAGAAAAAATATAAAAAACTTTATATCAAATGTCCCGAAACTAACAGACCATATGCGACTGTATAGGTGTAAGGGACGGGAGGAGAAAAACTTGGATAAACAAAAATTTAATAGACTTCAGATGGCCGCAGATTACGGAGCGATTCCGTATGTACAAAGAGAATCGCAACGAATCGCACACTTAGTTCCCGACCAAACGTCGTTCGAGCAGCGGACCTTACTAGCGATAGGTTACTGGCTGGAACGATATGAAGGGAATGGTCGCGATAAGAAAGCGTTGATCCAGCGCATTATCGTAAGGGAACGAAATAAGTATCTGAAGGCTTCACGAAAAGAAGCGGCTTTATCTATAGAAGGAATGCGAGATGACGGTAATGTCTCGTGGGAGCCTCAAGACGTTTTGACGGACGTCGAAGGCGAAGTTTTACTAAAAGAAAAGACCGCCCTGTTGACGCAAGGCGATCTTCGCAAAGAATTAATACTTAGATGTTGGAGCGAAGGATGTACGAATATGACCGAAATCTCCACGTTGTTGACGCAACGTTTAGGAGGAAATTTCGAAGCACATCGCAAGTTCATCCGTCGTTTCCGTTTACACTGCCAGCGCGAACTAACAGCATAATCACGTATCTAGGCACGAGGGCTTCGCTACGTATTTTAATGATAATCGATTGATAATCGAATTTCAAGCGAACACCATGCGAACAACCCTCCACCTAGTACGTTTTACCTAAAAATTAAGGAGGCTAACGTACTATGAAACAACCTACAAACGATTTCCCACCCGTAGTAAACATCCAAAAATTAACGGAATTACAATACGAAGGCGCGTTATACCGCGAGGATGATCCGGCGGACTATTACCGACCGACTTCGATCAAGGCGGTGCGCGTCGGATGAAACCTTCCGAAATAACCATAACCCACCACGCGAAGCAGCGATTTAAAACCCGATTTGGCATCGATAATCATTATGCCGCACGTAATTGGATCGCGCAGAAAATGGAACACGCTCAGTATCTCGGAATCACTGTAGATGAATCCGGCAAAGAGGCTCGCATGTACGCGAGTAAAGGCGTAGTTATTCATTTTGCGGTAGACACAAACGTCGTTATTACCGTTTATAAGGAAAAAGACAACGCCGGGTCGATCGCCAAGCGCTTACTTATCGACGCCTATAATATCGTACAAAAGAACGCAAACGAGGTGCTTAGTAAAACAGAAACGTTCTCGGAGGAATTAGACGAAGAATTGCGATGGTTAGCCGAAGAATTCAAACGTACTCGTTCGAAAGCCAAAAGAATGGCGCTACAAGCCCGAATTAATGCCGTTCAAATGCGCATCGACGAGCTGCCGACCGAATCGTTCGAAATCAAGCGCAAGGTAACGCGTTATGCGAGAGGAGTGGCTGCGTATGTTTGACGACTTTCTAATGTATTTTTCATTCGTCGGCAGTATCTCGACCTTTATTATCGGTGGCATGTACTGGTCGCTTCTACGCGAAGAGAGACGGAACAAAGGCGGCGAATAACCGCCGACGCTCGGAGAATACCGGGGCGTTCGTTAAGTAAAACTGTCGCGTCGCTATGCCGTGCGCTGGCGGCGTCTCGGGCGCAGATACCGGTGTTTTGCGAGGGTCAAACCCTAAAACAAATTAACGGAGGTAATCGGATGAGCATTAGAGACATTCTTAAACAACGATCAGAGGCACGTGACAAGGCAGCGAGCGGAGAAAGCGAGTTTCCGGAAGGTGTCACGCGTTATGTAAAACTCGGCAGACACGGCGAGATCAATAAAGACGGACGCACTCTCGTATTGTTAGGGTCTCCGGACGATTGGTTTATCTATTTTGTACACGAAGACAAGACGTATAATGGACGCGGCTACGACCACAATTTCCGCAAGCATACGTGCTCTCACTCGCCAAAAGGAGTCGTGCAAGCTTCCGAATTAGCGAATTATCTGCGAGCAGGCAAAGACGAGTGCTTATCGTGCAAAGCCGGCGCAAAACGTAAGATGTTCTTTATGATTCCGGTATACGATCCGCAATATAAAACGTACCGTGTCATTGACATCGCGGAGTTCCATGCGGATAGCCTGATCGCTGACTACGATAAGATCGAGAAAACGATGCAGAAAGCGACAAAGAATCCGGAATACTCCATCGTAGGGGAAGCGGCGTTCTTTAAGCAAGTCGATAAGACGTACTCACTCGAATCGGGCGACGTAGAAGACGATGTAATCGAAGCAGCAAAGACGTTCATCGGGGCAGACTTCGGCTTTGAAGAACTCGCTAATTTCCGCGAAAAGGACGACATTGTCACGCTATTGAGCGAGGCGGTCGGCGGCATCGACAAAAGCGTGCTACCGAACCAAACGCCAGCAGACGACGAACTACCAGCCGAAGAAAAATTCGAATTTTAAGGAGGACGTATAGATGCGGGAAATTAAAACGAAAGCGCAGACGTTAGATTTATCGAAAAAGGTCACCGTAGAAGTTTCGTTGGCGGAATTGATCGTGTTATCCGCGGCCCTCGTCGAGATCGATAGTGACGTAGTTTACCATAATCTCGAATGGAATTATAACGAGTCAACGATAGACAGTATTGATCGGATTGGAGTTTGTACGTCAGATATTGCGAAGAACATCGGCACTATTATTTCGGAACACATCCCGAAGGAGGACGAATAGATGGCGCACAAAGAAGAAACGATCGGCAAGTTCGCCGAAATGATCGCCCGAGCTGCCTTAATGGCGGCCGGCTGGTCAGGCGTAAGCAAGCCGGAAACTGAAGAGCCGTATGATATTCTCGCAGCCGATCCGTTTAGTGGCGATATCAAGCGGTTTCAAGTAAAGACGATTCGTGATCGTATGGACTCCCGCGGATATCTGACGGTTAGTGGACGCAAGAATACGGGGCTACCTTACACGAAAGCCGACACGGACTATTTTATCGGCGTCCTGATCGAAGCTGACGTGACTAAAGCGTATATGTTCGAGTGCCGCGGTATTACGGACTATTGGATGCCGAAGCGAAACGAAGGTAAGCGCGAATGGATCGAACTAAAACTCAATTTGGATCGCGATTTCTTGGCGACGATTGAAAACGAAGCGGAGGCGGTTTGACCTTACCGGGTCGGACGGTCAATAAAAGGAGGACGAATCAATGGCGGCATTAAAAGGCGTAAAGACGATCGATATGAAAGACGGAGAGATTACGAAAGTGTCGTATGAAGGTGCGGAGTATGAACGCGTTGAGGGGGACGCGAAGGTAGGCGATTTATTCTTACCGAGGAAGGGATTCCACGATATGACCGCCGGATCATTTTATGAAATCGAAGAGGTTGATCCCGATGGCGACGCTTATTTCTTTGACGATAGTGGTTGGTCAGCCGTCATTTGTAGCGATGATTACTTTCCATTCCGCAAGAAGCATGTCCGGATAAATGTCGGTGATTATGCGAAGGTGATCGATTGTGCTGAAGAATGGAAAGTTGCTCAGGGAGACTTCGTTAAGGTTTTGATCGATGACAAAAAGTACCGTCCGTTTCAGTGCAAGGTTCAGAACGGAGAGTTTGTTGGGGAAACCGTTTGGATGCATGAATCCGAACTAGTCCTCGCAACCGAAGCCGAAGTCGCAGCCGCCAAAGAAGCGGAAGAGGCGGAGACTCCGTTGAAGGTCGGAGATTACGCGAAGGTTATCAACAACGTTATGGAGTATCGCGAAGGTAATATCGTTAAAATTGCGGAAGGCGGCAGTAGATTCGATTTTAAAGTCGATTTCATTAACGTGACTGGATTGTCTAAATTCCCAGGTCAAGTATACGGATATATCGATGCTAAAGATTTGACGCGAGCGACCGACGCAGAAGTTGCGGAAGCTAAAGCTAACCTAGCGCCTAAGTTTTCCGTAGGTGATTATGCGAAAGTGGTCGGCGATACGTACTACAGCGACATTGTCGGAGGGGCGATCGTTAAAATTACGGACTTAGCAGACGAAGAAGGAGACTTACGTTTCGAACTCGTTGGTGACGGTGACTATGACTACGCAAAACCGTCCTCACTTGAAAAGGTTAGCACAGAAGACGCGGATAAATACGAAGAGGAAGCGTCGACTAAAGCGAAATGGGCGAAGATCGATCGCAAAGTTGGCGAGTACAAAGTCGGCGATATTGTTGCGTATGATGATGTTGAATGGTATATGAATGGGGGAATCGGAGAAGTCGTAGCAGAAACCGACGAAGATAACTACACCCTAGTAAATTCGGTGGATTACCAAGGGAAACGCATTAGATTCGTCTCAGCTCCAGGAAAACTCAAGCTAATCACTCCGGTCGAGGCACGTTTTGACCGCAGCTAAATGCGCCGCCTGCCAAGCGCCCATTAACGAAGGCCAGTGCGCCATCTACGACTCACTATACGATGAGTATTGTTGCGACGGCGACTGCTGGTCGGAGTTTTATGTGGAGAATGAGGCGGCTCATAGACGGAAGTGGACGGAGGAGGTCGATCTATGAGAACCGCTATCTACACGTGTATATCGTTAAGCATAGTCGGCGTTGCATACGCGTTGACACAAGGAGATTACGGACTTGCGATTCATAACGGGATCAACCTCGTTTTGTTCGCATTCTTAAACCGATATTACGGCTAACATCGACTTTTAACGAAGAAAGGAGGACGCGACGTGGAAATCAAGCCGTTAAAACTAAACGTAAATGCTCGCAAGGCGGCGCCGGCGACCGAAGTCGCTAAGCGCAAAAAAGCGGCTAAGTCTGACGAAACACTAGAAGAAGCATTCGAACGTCTAAAGAGAACGTGTAAGTTCTCCGATAAAGAAAGTCGCGAATTTGAAGCGGCGTGGCGAGCGCAGAAAGCCGGCGAGTTAGTTCGTACTAAAAATACGAAACTGACTAAAACGGAAGCAGTCGCAATCGGGCGCCGTCATCTTGAAAAAGAAAACGAATCTTTGCGACACGAACGTATGCAGGAGACGCTACGAACGAAGCCCGATAACTATTACGTTATTACAAGAGACTCCGACCTGGCTCCTATGATCGAACGATTACGAGCCGAAGTTCGGGCGCAGCAACTAGATCCGTGGTTCCGAAAAGTGTTCGATCTGTTTAACAATACGCATATTCGGGGTAAGTTAGCCGAGCGCGGCATCGAAGTTCCTTTGGCCGTTTCATTTACGGAATGGGATACGGAGACTTCCGGTACAGATACGTTTATGGATATGTCGGGTGGTTATTCGTTTTGGCTTCCGTGTTTAAATGAAGGCTACTACGTCGCGTACGGCCATTTAACGGGAGATGAGCAGTGTACACGATCGGTTGCGCTCGATATCTGCCGAGCATTTATCGAAGACGCGCGACACATAAAATCGTTCCACAATACGCCCTTTGACTACGCTATGTTCTTGAATGATGGACTAAAACCGAAAGGATTCCGATACGACTCACTTGATGCTGCTCGATTAATGAACGAACACGAGCCATCGTTTGGCCTGAAGGAATTAGATACGAAATACAAAGAACATACGGGAACAACGCGCCTAGATGGGTACACTTTCGAGGACCTGTTCGGAAAAGGTTCTCCGATGATTTATTCGCCTGAGATCGTTGGCATCTACGCGATAAAGGACGTTGAAAAGGGTTGGTATCTAACGCGTTGGCAGATCGACATGATGCTGAAAATAGACGATTTATACTATCCGTATTTTGAAATTCGTCAGTATCTATACGAAGTAAACACGACGATCGAACGAACCGGTTTCGTAATCGATGACGACGAATTGATGCGACTTAAATCGGAATATGAGCCGCAGTTACAGAAAGCGATCGATGATCTTAACGAAGCGTACGGGATCGATGGCGAGTTCTTGCGTACCATGTCGATGCACATAAAAGGTGAGAAGATCCGTGCGTGGCAAACAAACCGTGAAAAGCAAATTGCGAAACAGAAGGAAATGCTTGCGAAATGTGAAGAGGAGTTGCATAAAGCGAACCCGGCAACCAAGAAATATACGCAGCTTAAAGAGCGTATCCGGAAGTATAAGACGGAGCCACTTGCGCCTGCTATTCCGGAAAATGCACCCGATTTTATACACGAATTCAACTTAGATTCCGACCAGCACCTACAGTATTTAATTTATGACGTCCTCGGCATTGAAGATAAAACGAAAATTATCGATAAGAAGAAGGCGCGTGCCGTAAGTAAGGACGTTCTTGCGCTGTATTTTAAAGAAGATGCACGTCTGAAACCACTTGCTGTATTCTCGGAGCTATCCACATTGTTAGGTACGTTTATCAATCGTATTCCTAACGTTAAGGACGTAGACGGACGGCTCCATACGCAACTACAAACCGTATCAACGGGGCGCTATAGTTCGAAAAGCTACAACGGAAAAGATAACGATCTTTATAGAAACGATATCAATGACAAGAATTTTCTCGAATACATGCGTCTATTAGTAGATGCGCCAAAGAAGACGGGTAAGGGGCGGAACATCCAAAACATTCCGTCGCGGACTGAAAAAGGTCAACGTGTACGAATGGCGTTTAAGCCGCCGGAAGGCCATACGTTCATTGGTTCGGATCTATCGTCAATCGAGCCGAGAATCCAAGCGCATAGAATGGCAACCGAATTTAACGATGAGATATTTGCGGATATGTACCGACGCGGACTAGATCCTTACGTTGAGTTCGCGTCTATCTTATTCGATGTCCCACGCGAAATCTGTACAGAGGAACATTATAAATCCGTAAAAGGAACCGACGATGCTGTGCCAGCCTATCGTAAAGCTATGAAGCAGATGTTTCTCGCAATAGGATACGGGCAAGCGTTCGATATGTTTTATAAAGGCGTCATCCCTTTTGATATCGGAAAGGACCAGGCATTAGTCGCTTATGAGAAGTTTGACGAGATTCTACCGGGCTTCAAAGGCATGGTCGAGTCTACATTCGAGCATCTACGTAAGCACGGCTGGACGGCAACGATTTTTAAGCAGAAACGACGATTCCCGGGCTATGTCGAAAAATACAAACGGCTTTGCCAGCTAATGCGTAGAAGCGGTATCGCGGATAAAAACGATCCTGACCTCGGCAAGAAAGCGAATAAATTACGTTGGGAAGATCGGTCGGAGTTTTGGGACTTAATGCGATTTACTGGCGGCTGCGAACGCGCTGCATTTAACCATACGATTCAGGGGTCGGGTGCAAATATCTTACAGATGTGTATGATACGCGCTTATTACGAGTGTGTTTTAGAGCGCGGCTGGGAATTCCCACTGACGCTTCACGACGAATTGAAGACGGCTACTCCAAACGAGCAACTAACAAAAGAAGCGGTCGAGCTATTTGACGACATTATGACAAACACGTTTACGCTCGTACTTCCGTTAGGTTGCGACACGGTAATTGAGCCGTGCTGGATGGACGAATACAGTCCCGAGGATTGGGATTTCGAGAATTGCAAACCTAAGGAGGAAATTTGATGATTCCACAAACATACGTAGTGCTCGATTTAGAAACGACGGGACTCGATCATAAAAATGATCAGATTATCGAAATTGGCGCAATTAAAATTCGACTTGGCGGTCGGGTGTGTGAATTCGAAGAGGTAAGCCGTTTTCATACGATGGTCGCGTTAGAAGAAGGTCGTGAGTTGCCGGAATTCATCACGAATCTAACCGGAATCACGGAGGAAGACCTCGAAGATGCTCCGGAAGAGTGGGACGCGCTGGACGAATTACAAAACTTCATCGGAGACGCTATCGTTGTTGCGCAGAACGCACCGTTTGATCTTTCGTTCATTAGTCGCGGGGGCATCGAGCCGGAGCGTTTCTATTGTACGAGAGCCATGGCGCGATTCGTAGAGCCGGAGTTATCAGCGTCATTAAAAGACGTGACTAAACGTAACGGAATTTCGTTAGAAGGCCATCACCGATCGTTAAATGACGTTGAGGCGACGATCGAAGTTTTTCGTAGATACTTACCGCAAGTGGCCGGTGAATATAACGACTTTGCGAACGTAGTTATGGAGGCGCCGGACAGACCAATGAAATTCGTTCCCAAGCACGCAATCGTTTGGGAGGTTCAGATGGTTGCACTATCTAAAGCGGATCTGCTGCGTATTTACCAGGCGCTAAGAGATAACGAAGCAATGTCGTTAAAGATCGGCTCTATCCTCGAACGCAATATGAAGGGCGTGATTAAGTGACGGCAGACAAACGAAAATTAGCGGCTCAATTACTTAGCAACAGCGAACCCGAACCGACATCATTTGCGCAGTCAATCGCAGATGAACTGGTATCGTATCTTAACGAATGGCACTCGCTACCTGAAACGTGGGATAACCAACTAGATGCGGATATTCACCGATGGTATGCGAACGCGCCAAACGTATTTCCGAAGCGCCCGTACTTTTCGCCATCGGCAGCAAACGCGTGCCCGCGTGAATTGTACCACAAGGCGTTGAACGATCCGAAGGACGTCGAATCAAAGCCGCCATATCAAGGACGTTGGACGCGTCTGGGAACGGCGATCGGCGACATGATCCAGCGCGATATCTTATTTATGGCGAAGCACTTCGGTAAAAAGACCGGACGCGTGTGTCCGTTTGACTTCGAACGCAACGAGGACGGAACGCCGGTATTTGAGGACTTCGCCAAACGCAATCACAAGATCGAGCGCGGCGGGCAAACGTTCTACCTATACGGGACTTGCGACGGTATTCTGCGCTACGTAACGGCAGACGGCGAGATCCTACGCGTTGGCCTCGAAATCAAGTCGAAGCAAACGTCCGCGGCTAGGACGTCTTTACACTCGATGCGAGAGCCGGACCCGAAGCACGTCGCACAATGCGTGACTTACGGACCGATGTACGGCGTTGATTACTACGTCATTTTGTACGTCAATGCGTCCAAGAAATCGTGGGTATACCCGGAAGGCGAGTTCGAGAAGACGCCGGACATCCGAGCGTTTGGCCTCGAAATCAAGCCGCATGACATTGACGAGATTCTTGATAGATTCGTAGATATCCGGAATGCGGTCGATGCGGGCAAACCACCGGAACTAGACCTCGGAGCATGGACGTTCAACAACTTTAAGACTGCGATTGCTAAGTCGTTAACGGACGAGGAATTACAGACCATTCGCGAGAAAGTAGCGCAGGTTCGCAGATCGGGCATGTACGCAAGCACGAAGCAGCAGTACGCAGAGGCGTTGGCGTTTATCGAGAGAGTTCGAGAAGGGGAGGCGGTTTGATGACGATAGATGACGTTCAGAAACGCGTAGAAGTTATCCGACAGATATCCCTCGACGACGAAGCGGCACACGGTGTGGAAGACGAATTGTATATCGATGTTTTAGAGGCAATCGCAAATGGCGCAGACAACCCGGAAAAACTTGCGGCAGAGGCGTTAAAGACGCAGGATATCGAATTTTATCGGTGGTGCGGATGACCGCCGCCAAGCCTATCCGCATCCTTGCGCTAGACATATCAACTAATCCAGGCTTCGCAGTCCTCGAGGTTAAGCACCTAAAGTCTGGACCGCGTATCAACCTCGTACACGTAACGTCTGTCAGCACGTCAAGCCAATCGCCGGATAGCCATCGATACTCTTACATCGAAGCTGCAACAACAATGGTTCTGCACGAATACGGACCGTTTGACGTAGTTGTCCGCGAACATTTCACTGGCGGTCGAAATAAGAGGGCGACGCAAACAGTGTTCGGAGCATGGTCGGTCATTGATATGGCGCTTGGTAAATATGGATACAAGGCCGATGTAGAGATACCGCCGACCACAGTTAAACGGGATGTGACCGGAAAAGGCAGCGCATCAAAGGACGAAGTAGAGGCGGGGGTAAGGCGTATGCTTGCGTTACCGGATGACTTTACGTTTCGTACGGATGATGAATCGGATGCGGTGGCGGTTGGGCTTTCGTATATGGTTCGTGAAGGCGTAATTGAGAAACCGAAAGGGGCGAAATAGATGCGTGTAGAGATTAACGTCGCTAACGGAAGCGGTCGCAAGTGGATTGACGAACAGCACTACGTTGATATGTCGAGCTACGCAACGAAATGGACGACCACGCTAAATTTCTCCGCGTGGAAGAAAGGCGAGGCGGCTTCGCTCGGTTTCTACGACCGCACGTACTTTTCGTGGCAGCGAGTGCTTCCGCATAAGATCGCCTGGAAGATTGCGAAGACACAATTACGGAGTCATGTACGGAATTTGAATCGTGAGTTAAAGAAACGCGGTCATGACCTTACGTTAGAAATGAAAATATAGGAGGCGGAATAAATGGGGATCATTACATTGTCGTTACTTGTTGCCGTTATTGTCGCAATTGTAGTGATTACAGATTCGTACGGATATGTTGAATTTTTCGATGTCCTGATCGGTGTTTTCCTCGGAATCTTCTGCGGGGTCGCTGTATTTTTAGTTGCGGCTGTACCGTCGTTTTTTCTCGAAACGAAAACGGTTGAGCCGCGTAAAACGGAGATATACTCGATTAAAGATAACGCTAAAACGAGCGGGAGTTTCGTACTAGGTTCCGGAACAGTTGACGAGAATCAGTATTTTTATTTTATAGAGGAGAAATCCGGATTTAAAACGGTTAGCAAAGCGTCAGTTGAAGATTCGAAGATGAAGGAAGGTTCATACGAAAAGCCTTACGTTCTCACTTATGACATCCAGTATAAATCGCCCATTGCACGATTCTTCTACGGCAAAAGCACGGGTAAAAACACGTACGAATTTTACTTACCGGAAGGCACGATTACGACCGACTATAAAATCGATATGGAGTGATTCGGATGAATAAACACGAAGAATATACGATTAAAATTGCATGCGCATTAGAGGAAGTATTTAACGAGGATTCCGAGCATTTTATTGCGGAATTAAAGAACGTCGATCTAACGGCATTCTATACAGCGGCCAATGCTGCGTTAGGAATAATGTTCAACCGACATACAGGCGACCAAAAGAACGCGATTGAATTTACGCATTTGCTTAACGGATTGGCGGTTCAGAAAGCGATCGAGAGCGTAGAGAAGGGGGCGGAATAGATGGAAAACGGGTTTTTTCTTATCGCAGGTAAAACGGAAGGATTCGATTACAAAGACGCGAAGGTTCTGAGATGTGGCGACGAGTATGACGTTGAGGCGTTAATCAATTCGTTAAGGGGCGAAGGTTATACGATCTTCTATGTTACGAAAATCGGGGAACGAATTGACGACAATCTGACGAAGGAGGCTATCGAATGATTACGAGACTCTCGATTTGGTGGTTGAGGAAGCGGAAACTAACAGTTATGATCGGGCACGACATTACCAGCGGAGAGATTAAGGCGCGATATAACAAAGTCTTTTTATACGACAATAACCTAAGAGATGGGGTGTTTAAAGACCTGAACGACATTCCGTTTAATGTACCGGAAGGCAAGTTCACTTATAAACGCGCAAAGGAGGCCGGGGCAAATGGATAAAGCGATGGTTTACATCGACAAATTAGCCGCAAAGCTCGGGGTGGCGGCGGAACATGTTTACGGGGTGCTCGTTAAGCAGGCGGTGGTTGGCGGAGGTGTAAGTATCGGCGCTTCATTAGTTCTTTTATTAATTGCGATAGTAATTCCGATATTGTGCATGCGAGAAGCCAAAAGACGCAAAGGTGTAATACCTGACGGTTTAGCTATCGCCTTTGGTTGGTGCGTTTTCATCTCGGTGTTTCTGTTAATACTCGCTTGCATTTTGGGTGTAAACGGAATAAAAGCGGTTTTGAATCCGGAATACTACGCAATCATAGAAATCCTCGACACGATTGGAGGTAAATGACGATGGAATACGGAGATATTTTCGTTGCGCCTATCGCAAATTTACTCGACATGAAGCGGCGGCTTGAATCGGATTTAGGCGACCATGAATACGCACTGGGTCGGCTTGAACTGAAACGCGTCGAAACGGAGATCGAGCGTGACCGGACGGCTGCTAGAATTGTGGAATTAGAAACGGAAATTGAACGGAGAGGTGGGCGCAGATGACGGACAGCAGCGACACTATTTACGCCAAGGCGATGGAAGAAGCGTCCAAAGTTCTCGGCGCAGATCCGGCGTACTTTGGCGAAGCAGGTAGCGCAGAGGTTGAACGGCAGTTAAATAAGTTAGGACGAAGCATGGACGATATCAGAAAGGGTGACCGTGGATGAGAACGAGAGAAGAAATAGAGACGGAACTATTCGAAATTTACGAAATGATCGAAGTCGGAAAAAGCGAAATTGAAGACTTAGAAAGAGAGGTTAGTCACGCGTATGAAAAAGTGTGCAAACTAGAAGCCGAACTTTCTACGTTAGATGAATCGGAAGGTGAAGCCGATTGATTACGTACATTGCGTTATTCAGCCTCGCGATTCTCATTATATTTGTTGGCGGCACAAAGGCGAAAACATACGAAGAAATCACGACGAAAATCGCAGGCCTCGTCCTGTTGATCATTCCTACTGCGGTTTTATTAGCGTACGCGACCGGAGTTCAGCCGTGATCGTATATTTCTACTCGCTGACGGGAAACGTACGGCGGTTCATCGCTAAGACCGGCTTAGGTGGCCAGGTACGCGAAATCAAGACGGGCAAGGTCGTAGAAGAACCGTTCGTGCTGGTAACACCGACATACGACTTCGGTCAGCCGCCCGCAACGGTAAGCGAATGGCTTAAGGATAACGGCGACTTGATGGTCGGGGTGGCAGCGTCGGGCAATCGTAACTGGGGCGACGGCTTCGGTGCGGCTGCTGACGTTATTGCGACGCTTTACGACGTGCCGGTGATCGGCAAATTCGAATTAACAGGGACGGATGAGGACGTTCAATTATTCACGGAAAGGGTGAAGGCGCTTTGAAGCGACACATCGAGTTAAATAACGAAATTATGATTAAAAAAGACGGACGGTTTCAATTCGAGAAAGACGAAGAGGCCGTCCGTGCTTATTTTATAGACTACGTAAATCAAAACACCGTATTTTTCCACGATTTAAAAGAAAAGCTCGACTATCTACGCGACAACGATTACTACGAAACCGATTTTCTAGACGCTTATACATTCGAGGAAATCAAGGCGGTCTATAAAACGACTTATGCCGCCAAGTTCCGATTCCCTTCGTTCATGAGCGCATTCAAATTCTACAACGACTACGCGCTGAAGACGAACGACCGTAAGAAGATTCTCGAACGCTACGAAGATCGCATCGCTTGCTGTGCGTTGTACTTCGGAAAAGGTGACGGCGCCAAAGCGATCGAGTTTGCGAAACTAATGATCCGCCAGGAATATCAGCCCGCGACGCCTACGTTTTTAAATGCCGGACGCAAACGAAGAGGCGAGATGGTATCGTGTTTTCTGCTCGAAGTTAACGATTCGCTGAACGATATTTCACGCGCAATCGACATTTCGATGCAGCTATCGAAGTCGGGCGGAGGCGTTTCGCTTAACCTCTCAAAGATTCGCGCAAAAGGTGAGTCGATTAAGGACGTTGCTGGGGCGACTAAAGGCGTAGTCGGCGTTATGAAGCTACTCGACAATGCGTTCAGATATGCGGATCAAATGGGCCAGCGGCAGGGCGCAGGTGCAGCGTATCTAAACGTATTCCACGCGGACATAAACGATTTCCTAGATACGAAGAAAATCTCGGCAGATGAAGACGTCCGAGTCAAAACGTTATCGATTGGCGTTGTGGTGCCCGACAAATTCATCGAACTAGCGCGAGAAGACCGACCGGCTTACGTTTTCTATCCGCATACGGTCTATAAGGCGTACGGCACGCATTTAGACGAAATGGATATCGGCGCAATGTACGATGAACTCGTGAATAATCCGGCGGTGCGGAAGGAACGTATTAACCCGCGCCAGCTACTCGAAAAGATGGCCGTTCTGCGTTCAGAGTCGGGGTATCCGTACATGATGTTTCAAGACAACGTTAACCGAGAGCATGCGCTGAACCATATCAGCCGCGTTAAGTTCTCGAATCTCTGTTCGGAGGTGCTTCAGGCTTCGACCGTCTCGGAATACACCGACTATGGCGAACCGGACGATATCGGCTTAGATATTTCGTGCAACCTCGGCTCTCTTAATATCGCGAATGTAATGGCGGGTGGATCGATCGAAAACGCCGTCAAACTAGCCGTCGATGCGCTGACCGTAGTTTCGGAGTCTACGAATATCAAAAACGCGCCAGCCGTCGCAAAGGCTAACCGTGAGATGCGTTCTATCGGACTAGGTGCGATGAATTTACACGGCTATCTAGCGCAGAATGGCGTCGCGTATGAATCGGAAGAAGCGCGGGACTTTGCTAACGTGTTTTTCGCAACGGTTAACTACTGGACGTTAGTGCGCTCGAATGAATTGGCGCAGGAAACGGGATCAACATTTGAAGGCTACGAGGGATCTAAGTATGCAAGCGGAGAGTATTTCGAGATTTATTTCGAAGGTGATTACCGACCAAAGACGGATAAAGTGCGGGCACTGTTTAAAGACATCGTAATCCCGACGCCGCTCGAATGGGAAGTCTTACGCGATAACGTAAATATGCACGGACTCTACCACGCCTATAGACTTGCGATTGCGCCTAACGGATCTATTTCGTATGTGCAGTCGGCTACGGCTTCGGTCATGCCGATCATGGAGCGTATTGAGGAACGGACTTACGGAAACTCGAAGACGTACTATCCAATGCCGGGATTATCGCCGCAAAACTGGTTCTTCTATAAAGAAGCGTACGATATGGATATGTTTAAAGTGGTCGATATGATCGCAACGATTCAGCAGCACGTCGATCAAGGAATCAGCTTTACACTATTCCTGAAAGATACGATGACAACGCGTGATCTGAATCGGATTGACCTGTACGCGCACCACAAAGGTATCAAGACGCTTTATTATGCGCGGACGAAGGATACGGGTCAGGAAGGTTGCTTATCATGCGCGGTGTAACTAAGGACGTTATTTCGAAAGGCTCTTTAAAAGCGTATGTAAATCGCAAAGAAAATTCCGTTAAAGTGGTAATAAACGATGAATTCGAGATAGTGCTTGAAGGAACGACCGACGGTATGGGCGCTAAGAAAATAATACGAAGCGGTTACTTTGAGTTGGGTGATGTGCAGGCTTTTTATGAGGACGTTAACACAAAACTAATAAAAGGAGAACTTAAAAGACTTAGTCAGAAGCTGTCTGATATGTACGAGAATGCAGAGAAAATACCGGGATTTTTCATGTACAGCAAAGATGTTGAAAGAAAGACAGATGAAGTCGCATTCGAAATTACAAATATCAAATCACACGGAATCCCTGAATAATTTTATAATTTTTTAGGGTTCGGCTGATCTTTTGATATTATCCAGGTCTTGCCTATCTTTTTACATTCAATTTTGTCGTTAGCACAGAGATTTTTTATATAACCGGGTGAAAGCCCCCACAACTCGGAGGCTTCATCTACACCCATAATTTTATTTAGCACAGTCATTATTGATAATACACTCCGATTCCATAAAGGTCATTAATGTGTTTGATAGTTCTTTTAGAGTAAAGTTCTTGACTACCATTATCCCATTGCACTTCCCAAAAGTCACCAAAAAAATTAGAAGTTTCAGCGATGATTTTTCCATTTCTTGCCGGGTCTTTTTCACTCTGTCCAGGACCATCTATGCTTATTACTGCTTTGCCCACCATATCATTTACGTAGTTATTAGTGAATTCGATTAATTCAGCCATTTTATTTCCTCCTTTAATATGCGTTATCGCATCTCTTGTTTATAATATATCATGTGCGTTATCGCATGTAAAGGGGTTTATTAAACTTTTTTGAGGAGGACGAATAATTGACGACATTTACAGCGGCCAACTGGTCGCAATCAGACGATAATTTCACGGCTATGTTCTACGATCAGAACGTCAAGCAGTTTTGGCTACCGGAGGAAATCTCGCTTAATGGCGACCTACTCGCGTGGCACGAACTCAAGCCAGCCGAACGCGATACGTATATGAAAGTGCTCGCCGGCCTGACGCTGCTAGATACGGAACAAGGCAATACCGGCATGCCTGCGATTATGGCGCACGTAGACGGCCATCAACGCAAAGCCGTCCTTAACTTCATGGCGATGATGGAGAACGCGGTGCATGCGAAGTCCTATTCGAACATCTTCTTAACGCTGGCGCCTTCGGAAACTATTACGGCCGTCTTCGAGTGGGTTAAAGAGAACCGGTACTTGCAACGCAAAGCGAAGCTGATCACCGACCTTTATCGCGATATCAAGGCAGGTGACGATATTTCGTTGTATAAAGCGATGGTCGCTTCGGTGTATCTCGAAAGTTTCCTATTCTACAGCGGCTTTTATTATCCGTTGTATTTCTACGGACAGGGGCGGATGATGCAAAGCGGCGAGATAATTAACCTTATTATCCGTGACGAAGCGATCCATGGCGTCTACGTCGGTTTGCTTGCGCAGGAAATATACAACCGTCAGACGGACGACGTGAAGGCGGATTTACACGAATGGTCGGTCGGGTTATTAGCGGATCTATACGAAAACGAGGTCGCATATACGGACGATGTATACGGAACGGTCGGCTTGGCGCATGACGTTAAGGCATTCGTTAGGTATAACGCGAACAAGGCGCTCATGAACCTCGGATTCGATGCACACTTTCCGGATGAGCTGGTCAACCCGATCGTGATTAACGGACTGAGTACGAAGACGAAATCGCAAGACTTCTTCTCGATGAAGGGCACGGGTTATAAAAAAGCGACGGCCGAGGCGCTTAAAGACGAAGATTTTTATTTTCCCGCCGATTAATGTCCCGATTTCCGCCGCCTACATGCGACTGTATAAGTGAAAGCGAAAATAAGGAGCTGATCGTATGCGACAGACGATTAATCGAGGCGCTTTAATTGCGGCGTCAATCGTGCCGGCATTTTGGTACGCACATGCAGCGGGCTTTTGGTGGTTCGTGGCGGCGGGAGCGCCGTTCTTACTATACGTAGCAACAATGACGGATGAAGACGGTAAGAAGGCGGAGGAGGTCGAGTAGGTGAAAACATACAAAGTAACCGGCTACTATACGGTAACAAAATACGTTGAACGAATTGTTAACGCAAATGATGCGGACGAGGCTGAACGCAAGGCGTGGAGTGAACATTACGTAAGTGAGATAGAAACGGGCGAAGATCGCGATGATTTCGAAGTAACGGAAGACACCGTTGAAATAAGTTCGGAGGGCGAGTAGATGAAGTACGTTTTAGCTTCCGTAACAATATTCGGATTCTTGTCGTGGCTGGGATTCTTTAGTCCGTCGATTATCGAAGCAGTTATCTTATATGTGTCTATTACGTCGGCATTATTAGTTGGCGGTATCGCTAAAAAGGAGGCCGAGTAGATGTATCGGATTATAATCGAAGCCAAAAACAACTTAAGATATTCCGCAGATGTAGACAGCGGGGGTTTATCTAAATTCATAGACGATCATAACTACGAAAATAATGAGTTTATCGATCTGCAGTGTAATCGAACTGATTGGATTTATCATATCAGACGCGGTGATATTACGGGTGTCTCGATTGAGAATATCGGGGAGGAATCGCAATGAACGTAAATATTAAACGGCTATCCGCCGACGCAACTACGCCAACATACGCACATTCGACGGACGCCTGCTTCGATCTATACGCGGCGGAAGACGTCATTATCGAGCCGGGCGAGACGGTGTTAGTGCCGACGGGCTTGGCGTTCGAGATTCCGCCGGGCTACGAAATGCAAATTCGACCGCGTTCGGGCATTACGTTAAAGACGCACCTTCGCGTTCAGCTAGGGACGGTAGATAGCGGATATGCGGGCGAGGTCGGCGTGATCGTGGATAATGCGACAATACTCGGCGCTAAGCATTTGGAGGCCGGACCTCATAGCGTATTTCACAAGCGTGCTTGGCACATCGACACCGCCGATGGGGAACGTATTCATCTTCCGAGTACAGTCTATTCAGGAACGTACAGTATCCGCAAAGGAGATCGCATAGCTCAAGCAGTCATCAAACCGGTAGAGCAAGCGACCTTTACGGTTGTGGATGCGCTGGAAGATACGGAACGGGGTGCGGGCGGCTTCGGAAGTAGCGGAGTCGGCAAATGACGCAAATCTATGCGTGTTTCTTAAACGGAAAACTTTACGGAACTGGCGACCTCGCTTATATGAACGACTTATTTCGTGATTGGGTCGTTGATTGCGAAATGTACGGAAAAAATGACGTGACTTTCCGAATAACGACGGTTGAGAAGATGCGTGAAGTAGTGAAGGAGGCGTAATTTATGGGATTCGAATATGGGTCGTTATTTGTACACGATAGAAAGCTGTGGTTTTTCGAAGGGTACTCGACGAATGAAGAAATGTACCAAACGCTCACATTACGAGGAGCTGGCGGTATCCAAGTAGAAGCGCTAGCATCCGAATGCTATTTCTTAGGCGCGCCGAGCGAATTTGACTACGAAGAAATCGAACAGAACGCAAGGAGGGGCGGATAAATGGTCACAGATAAGTGCGATGAGTGCGGTAAAGATGTGCCCGCAAGAGGAGTGGTGACGGTGTTTGATGATGGGACATTCGAAGTAAGTGATAACCTTTTCGAAGCCGAGTGCACTGGCTGCGGTCGTAGTTGGTTAATTACTGATTATTTATAGAAGGAGGCGGAGAGGTGCGAAAAGTTAAAATTGAAGGCTACGTAATCTACGACAAAGACGAATTAATTCACGGAACTTGTGTGACGCACGAAATCGACCATTGGTTATTCAACGAAGATTTTCCCCGCGAATGGTCTTTCAGCGCCGTATCGGATGAGGAAATAACGTATGAAGAGGAGGACGAATAAATGGCGGAAACCAAAATGAACGTACAGCTACTCGCACATACGCAATTAAGCGATAAATTTTATCGATCACTAGACCACGTAAACTACGATTCTACACGCGGTCGATGTGTCGGTAACTATTTCGATGATTTCGATCCGACCGACGGCCAAGCAGTCGCCTTATCCGCAATTAGAACGTGCTATAGCGCCAACAAGCCGTCCGAAATCGTAGCCAAAGAAGGCGCCAAGTATTTCGGCAACAGCGCATCAGATGGCGGCGAAGGCACGGATGCCGACCGACTATTCCGGCAGATCGTCGCATCGAAGCATACGTCGACCTTGGAGCACCTAACGTTCACCTTTGCGATCGAAGGCGTCAGCCGCGCCTTATTAGCGCAGTTAACACGCCACCGCGCCGGCTTTAGCTTCAGCGTCCAATCACAGCGGTATGTGCGAATGGGTAGCGGAGACCGATCAGGTGGATTCGATTACGTGATTCCGAAGGAAGCGAAGATAGGGGCGACGGAATACGTATTTGTTAGCGCAATGGAGGCGGCGCAAAAGGCTTACGACGATCTCCGTAAAGCCGGTATTCCGGCAGAAGATGCGAGAGCAGTTCTACCGCAGGCAGCGGCTACTAATCTCGTAATGACCGTTAATCTGCGCGCTCTACTAGACTTCTACGCTAAGAGACGGAAGGGCAACGGCGCCCAGGCGGAAATCGCCGACCTAGCCGAAGCGCTTCGCCGAGAAGTAGTCGAAGTCGAGCCGTGGACTGCGCAATTCTTCGAGGGGGTGTCTGCATCGGTATAATGTCGACCATGACGCTTGCGTGCGGGTTACTTTGTACGCAGCAACCAGCGACGGAAAAGCCTGCGCCTATATTAACGGATGATCAAGCGGCCTTACAACGAGCCAATCAGCGCATCAAGACGTTAGAGGGCGAATTAAAGGCGCTGAAGAAGGCGGCGGCTAAGAAACCGTTGCCAAACGTAGTCAATCGCAAGAAGGCGCCGCCAAAACTAGCGCAAACATACGAAGTGACTGCGTATACAAACGGCGCCGAGTCTACGGGCAAGTCAGCCGGCCATTCCGACTACGGAGTAACAGCAAGCGGCGCGCGTACCAAAACGGGTCATACGATCGCCTGTCCGCCTTCATTGGCGTTCGGGACGCGGCTGAATATCGAAGGCATCGGCGTCAGGGTATGTGAAGATCGCGGCGGCGCAATTACGGAAGGTCATATCGATCTATACGTTGCGGGCGTGGGCGAGGCGAAAGCATTCGGACGACAGCGGCTAGAGGCGGAAATCATAACGAAATAAAATAGCGGAGGTTGCTCAGGTGGTTTATGACGGATTAACTGCGATCGTTGGCGCGAAAGTTGTTGAAGCAAGCGATCATTTAATAGTTTTCGATAACGGTATACGGATAGAATGCGAAGATATCGAAAGTTACCTAAATGTAGCGCAATACGAGGAGGCGGAATGATGACGGAAGAAAAGCGTACCATACACGTATTAAAGGACGAAAAGCTCGGTGTTGAGCGTGAATATGTTGCGGTGGATAGGAACGCGGAGGTTGGCGAGAAGATCGTAATTGTAGAGAAGAGCGGTAGTCAAGATCCGTATAATGAAGGCGATATTTTTACAGTAGATGCTCTTTCGGAATCGGATGATTGCGTACGAAGTGCTGAGGCCATTTCTGACTTCAGCCATAAGGGCACTATATTTCATACGGAATACCACGTACTCGAGCCGACCGACATCATCCACATTGACGGTGAGCGCTACCGTTTAGAAGATCGTAAGGCGGAAGCAGGCGAAGAAGTAATTGCGAAGAATGTTGACGGTAAATGGCCGAAGTTAGTTTCGGAAGTCCTCATTAGATTAAGATACTCCGTGATTATTAACGGTCGCATCATTAACGGTAAAAAGGCGACTTTCATAGATCATGGGTTCTATTACGTCCTCACTCCGGTTCAAGACGACCCTGAACCGAAAGAATCCGACGTTATCACCGTACTTGCCAATCTAGGAGCAGAGGTGGCGGAATTAAAGCGGAAAAACGAACAATTCGAAAAAGCTCTCGGATGGAACGAAATGGGGCCGGGGTATATTCCGGAGATTCGCAACGGACTAAGCGAACTGAAATCGGTTGTATCTAATTACGAATCGGAGATCGGACGTATGCAAGCCGAAATCAACGCCCTCCACGAAGATAAAGTCCGTCTCGGCGAACAGCTCGCAAAGGTAACGGCTGATGATCCGAGAGCCTTGTCGTTTACTGCGGATGAGTTCGCGCAGATAATCGTAAGTCTATCGAGGGCCGGCCTATGAAACTCGCAATCACGGGTAAGCTAGGCGCCGGTAAAGACGTAGCCGTCGATTATCTCGTAGCCATGTACGAATTCTTTCCGTTTACGTTTTCCGCGAAAGGTAAGGCGCTATTCTACGAACTGTTTCCGGAACTACGCGGCGACGCAAAACAACGCCAGCCTATGCGTGATTTCATTGAGGGCCTCCGAGAACTACCGATACCTGGCGCTAAAGACGTATGGGTGAATGTAGTATTTCGGCGCATCAAGGAACACGAAAAGGTACGCTGTTGCCGACCTAGCAACGTACTAATCACGGACATGAGGACACCGGAGGAATACGAACGCGCAAAGGCGGAGGGGTTTAAAATTCTACGTATTACTGCACCGTATGAAACACGTTTTGATCGCGCAAAAAGACGTGGCGACAAATTCAAAGCGGCCGACTTAAACCACCCGACAGAAACGGCGCTCGATCGGTTCGAGGTCGATTATGAAATCGAAAATGACGGCACGCTTGACGACCTGTATAAGCGGCTAGACGAAATCATGGCCGATCAGCTCAAAGAGAACGCGTAGGTACCTTTCGGATAGGCTAGGTGCGGCTGCTTAGACGCCTCGCCGTCGCCAATCAAAAAGAAGCGCAACGGTAATTCACGTTCTTCAAGACCTGCGCCTTCTAAAACGTGTCGAGCACGCTTACTATACGCATCTTTATTGAAATTGAACGGCTGGACGTCCGCTTTAACCATTTCCGGCTTTGCAACGACTAGGCACGATTCATCTTTGTCGTAGCCGATCGTAAGTTGAAACGGCGTGTTTGGCGGTATACCAAGTAAAGCCCTAGCCGCAGCGTTAACATATATTCTTTTCTGACTATCCAACGTTATGTACGCGGTATTACTGACCGCGGAAATCCACTCTAATGCCATACGGATACACCTCTCTTATTATATAAGACGATTATAGTCGATTCACGGACGGAAAGCAAACGAAGGAGGCGGTATGATTGGGCGAATCAGTAACGGAGAAAATTAATCGTATATTTGGTATAGATGACTCGTATAAAGCTCCGTCAAGGCTTATGGAGATTTTGTTTGATCGAGAGCGTCGTGAGGAGGTGTTCCGACAATTCGTAGCGGACCCGGTACTTAATGCTACTGAGAAGGACGTCTTCCACGAATACTTTCAGGATGAGCACGCGGATAGAAAAACTAAGAAACAAGATTTTACTCCGCGTAGTGTGGCCGATCTTTTAGCGAGGGTTACTGACGGCGGACTTGAGTCGACTACTAGCTACGATGGGTGTGCGGGTACAGGCGGACTCACAATCGCAAAATGGCAGTCTGATCGCATTAAGCACTCACCGTTTGATTACAAGCCTTCGTGGTATTTCTATCACTGCGAAGAGATGAGTGATCGCGCAATACCTTTCCTGTTGTTTAATCTACTATTCCGAGGAATGAATGCCGTTGTCGTGCATTGCGACGTCCTGACTAGAAAAAGTAAAGGTGCGTTTTTTATTCAAAACGACCATGACGACTTTATGCATTTCTCAGCGCTGAACGTACTTCCATATACCGACCTCACCGCGGAAGAGTTAGACGTGACTTGGGATGATGACTTAATCCCCTATGACGATCTCATCGAATCGAAAGAGATCCCCGCCCATGTAATAAACCCAACGGAGTTCGGCGCAGTTAGCGCTGAAACTAAATTCCTTCATTTACTGTGCGGAATTGATGCAGAGGTGTCGTAATGGGCGCATCTACGAACAAGCCCGACCAGCACTTACGGTATGAAGCGCAGTATAAGCTCGACGGACCGGACGGCGTCAAGGCGCTTCTAGCCGACTACACAACGTTAAGACAACGGCGTTTCTTAGGCGACATGGCTGCTTGCGATATTCTAATCGACCTAGAACGCGCAATTGAATTAGCGGCCCTGACCGGTAAGCAATACAAGGCACTACGTTTAGTCTATTTCGATGATCTATCGCAAACACAGGCGGGTGCCTCGCTCGGGGTGCGTCAGGATGTCGTGGCTCAGCATATTGCGGTCGCGGTTAACAAAATCGCGGACATCTACTACTATTGGGCGTCACACGGCGAAGGGTACGGATATACGAAAGGGGCGATTTGATGCTTAAAGTAAGTATCGCGAGTCGTATGAAACAGTTCCTGTGCGCCCATCATTACTACCCGGTAGCTATTGCCGAATTAGAGGATCGATCTAGTAATGTTGTGTACGGCTGTGAAAAATGCGGCTACATTTTAACACCGAAAAGGGAGGGCGCCTAATTGACGAAGGAAGAACTACACGAAACCATTACGGTTCTATACGAACGCACAAAAGCCGGCGCCTTAGAACGCGAAGAACGTATCGCACAAATTGACGCCTTACTCGCGACATATGAGGGCACACCGCCGGAAACCGCACTAGAACGTCTTTCCGACTTAATCCTGTACGAAGAACTATCGGACACGCGCCGCAATAAAATGACGGCAGAAGAATATCCGATCATGTCCGAAAATCAAGAAAATAGGCGCAAAGATGACCGCCATGTAAGAAAAAGACCCGAAGGTTCCGGTCGAGAGGTTTCATTGCGTGAAGCTAGTTCAGTCGATATTGGCGGACGTAGTTACAGACGTCCTGTTCGGAAAATATGGAGCAACAAAGACGTTAAATCACGAAACAGGAAACTGCGGAAACGATACAACGCTTTTGTAAGCGGAAAGTCTAGCGGACAATTCACCGTAAATATAGCAACCGGCATCAAAACGGTAAGGTCAGACGCTCAATAGGCGTCTTTTGTTTTGCGATAAATACGAAAAGGGGCGGGTATGATGAAGTACGATCGCGTAGTAAATGAGGACGGAGAACTCGGCGTATTTGTGCCGGACGCCATAAAAGCCGTCATTAGAACACCGGATGAACTCGAAAAGGCGCGACTTCGAGCGACCTTAGCGCCAAAGAAACGGTTTCATCATGGTCGCAATTATATCGTATCTTACAATGATACTCTTAGCGCTATCATACGCGACCTATCACTTACGGAAGCAGGCGCAATGGTTAAAATCATGCTTCAGTTGCGTATCAAAAGCGACGGTAAGCTCGTCAAAGGGGCGAATCAAGCGCCGATGAATAAGTCGGACATAGCCCGTTTGCTTGACCGTAGCCGCTCGAATGCTAATGCGCTAGTCGGACGCTTGGTTGAACTCGGCTTGATCGAGCTAAAAGCCGACGGCATTTACGTAAGCAGTCGTTTTCATACGATGGGTGGCCGTATCAAAAACGAAGTATTTACGAAGGTCTATACGGTTAAAGCGCGGCAGACGATCGATAATCTGCGCCTGAATGAAATCGGCATGCTTTATAAGATCATCCCGTTCTTTCATTATAGCGAATATTATCTTTGCGCCGACCCTAACGCAAAGAAGGCGGACATTGACTACATCGGACGCGAAACGTTAGCTGAATTAATCGGACACGACGCATCAACGGTATCGAAAATCATGGGACGGCTGCAAGGTGTAGGCGCCGTATTAGTTACCGGAACACGCAACGAGGTACGTTACTTAGTACATCCGGATTTATTATTCCGCCAGCCCGAAGGCTTTAAAACGGAATGGACGGTTGCCGTACGAAAACTATTCGATGATCACGCCAAGAAGGCACGCTAGTATGGTATGATTTTACTGCGGGGAGGTGAGACGGATGATCAAAGCTATCACTAAGACAGGCGAAGTAAAGCCGGGCGGTTCTGCGTCTAAATAAACGAAAAAGGACGCCCATTAAGGCGTCCGAATTGTAAAGAAAACACGTTATTCTCTTTACTTTTTTATTTAACCAAGAGATGAATTGATATGGCTAGGAGTGCTATGCAGAATAACCCGATCAATAAAAGGACTTTTGTTGCTAACTTCGTTTTTGTTACCTCTTTCTCGTTCTTTTTTTTGTCTGGATTATTCATAGTTCCAACATCCTTTCAGCTTATTTGATATACTTATTATCTCCCCAGACTTTGTGTGTACCACCTTCAACATAGACGTATTGCTCTCTAGTCCCATACTGTGTACCCCACTTTGAAGAGACCAAGTGCCAAGCCCATCTCTGCATACCATAAAATACTTCCATACCGCCTTTCCTAGTGCCATTCTTGGTTATTTTCACAGGAGGGAAGTAAATGTAATTGATAAATGATTTAACTTTGTTAGGAGAGCCTATTAGTGTATTTCCATCAGCCATATAATATAGTTCCACAGTGGTCTTAACGAGTGGAACACCAAGCAGTTTTTGCGTATGTGCTACAGCCGCTCTCCATTCAATCGCCGCATTGGTAGAGAATTGCGGTTCTTTATTTTCGGTATTTTCTTTAACAACTTCATAATCGCCATTAAGTGCAGTGGCTTTAGTTTCTCCTTTGTCAGAGAGAGAAGACTCATCTATTTCAGCCATTTCCTTTAAAGCCTTCTCATCATTCATGACATCCACAAACTTCTGTTGTTTATCCTTGGATAGAGCATTGAACTTCTTTAAAACTTTAACAGCATCGCCATCCAATCCTTCTTTAGCAATCTGATCAGCCATATAATTCTTGTAATCTTGAATCGTCTCTACTTTAACAGCATCGCGGCTTTTGCTATTTTCTGCGGCATTGACATTATACCCAAAAACAGACGACATCAGCAGTAGAGAAATAAAACCTAAAACGACTTTCTTCATATTACGTATCCTCCTTGACTATTATGTAAAGCAATTTCAATTCTCGGTTAAATAGCCTTAAGATGCAATATGTATATGGTAAATTAGTAAAAAATCCCCATTTAGAATGTCGGACTCTCCTGCCTTCTGAACGCCTTAAAGGACGTCTTTATTTTTGCGCTATATTCGCTTAGTCAGTCCGCATTCGGAGCATTTACGGAGAAATACTCCGCCTTTAATCGAACTGTTAAACTTCGACGTATCGCAATTGTCGCAACGTCCGCTCTTAACGTCCGGTAACTCGCGGATATCATAAACGACGGATACGTCATAATCGCCTGGCTGCGGTCTAGTCACGTCTTTCACCTCACAACCTACGTATTATAACGTATCTTGGCGCTTATTTGAACAACTTACCGAAAGTCCTTCCGATGCCGCGTCGCATGATCCGTCCACCTACGTCGTTCTTTTTTACCGCGTTCACATCGCCTAGGAACCGTGCCCACCCGTACAAGAATCTGCGGAATTTCATATCGTCGTCCTCCTTCGTATTTTAATCGTCTACCATCTCGTCACTGCGAAGCTCTTTGAATAGTAAGTGCCGAGTTTCTTCGTCTTGGCTGCGTTACTGTAAGCCGTTAATTTGATTCGATATTGCCCGTTTGTCATTGTCGAGGTGTAAAAGCGTTTGGTCGGCGTGCTTTTAACAAACTCGCCGCTTTGCGATTGTTTCGACTTCCAACCGTCCGTGTATTGTTGCTGAAGCGTCATTGTGTAATATACGCGGCTGCCGCTGCTTTTCGATGCCACAACGTCCACTGACGTCGCTTTAGGCGTGTAGTAGGGTGCGTCAACCTTTAGCGTTATAGATGCCGCGTTGGCTGGCGTTGCCAAGCCGAGAGTCATTAGTACCACCGCAATTGCTATTGTAATAAAACGTTTCATTCTGATTCCTCCCGTTGTTCATTATTTTCGTAAATGGTGCCTATTCTCTCATACGAATCTAGCTTGAGCATTGTGTCCTGGACGAGGTAATCCGGTACAATTACATAACCACCTTCATTTGTGCAGGCAGGGTCTGTAGCTTCCGCATAAAAACCGAAACATTTCGACGGCCCGTATTCATCCCCGCTTCCATCCTGTTCGTACTCACCGAATTTTACTGACGCTATATAGTTTCCGAACCAATTAGTAACATAGATTAAATCTCCGACAAACACGCCTTTTTCTTCGTCAAAACATAAATCCCGGGATATTAAGTCGTAATCTGAGTTATTAACGAATGGGGCGAGAGCTTCCGTTGGATTCGTTTCTAAATCAGCTAAGTAACAGCGCTTTGTTTCGACCTTGCCTGTATTTTTATGCTTAAATACGTATCTGATGAGGCGGTTCATATACGTCATCTCCTTCGAGTTTTATATCGTATCCGAACGCGATCAGAGCGAGTCTAAAGCCGAAGTCAAAGCCGGCAGGCGCATCGTCGCGTTCTCTTTTAAATAGTTCGGCGGCTCTTTGCAGCGGATCGGCTGTCGTTTGTGTACCGCCTAAAGCCGTTAGTTTTACGTCCACTAAGCGATCTCCTCCTCGATGTTCGGACATTTAGCGGCCGTTTCGATTTCTACGTCTAACCGGGCGAATGAACAGTCCGGGCAATTATACTCGATCATAAGGAATCCTCCACGATTTTAGTACGTCAGCGCCGTCTTAATTGCGTCGTAATAGTCTAGGTAGGGACGGCTGCTCGACGTCTTATTTTATTAGTGATTTTAAAGCGACCGTAAAGCCGAAAATGATTAACGTTGCGATAGCTGCGCAATCTATCGGCTGCATTGAGCCGTAATCCGTGAACGCGATCCAAACGACCAGTACGATAATGAGCAACGTATCAAGCGTATTAATTTTGCGCATGTGTGATATAATTGATTGAACCGGGGCTTAGCGCCCCGTCCGTTTACTTGCGACGTTTCTTCTTGGAGGGAGACCGTCGCTTTTTCTTTGCCTTCTTGCGTAATGACGTGATTTCCATTGCGGTTTTGATGATCGCCAACCACGACGCAAGCAAGACGGATATTTTAGTAGCTAGTTCAATCAATTCGTGCACCTCCTTTCTGTACCTTTATTATACGATATCGTATAACGTATGTCAACGGATATTGCGAAATAATATTCGTTATCGTATAATTACTTATATAAATACGGAGGTGGTGCGGATGGGCAAGCGCATAAACGTAAGGCCGCGTCTGAAAGAATTAATGAAGGCGGATGGTTGGACGCAAATAAGGCTGTCTGAAGCGTCGGGCGTTCCGCAGGGTTCTATCTCACGGTTCGATACGAATAGTCGGCACGAAGACTGGCAGGTCGTTGCGATCATGAAGGCGGGCGGTTGGAAGTACGAGGATCTGTTCGAAATAGAGGACGAAGACAGCGACGAAAAGTAGGGACGTTCAGGGCGAGCGTCTCTTTTTTTTGCGCCGAAAAACGGTTAGCCGACGTTTCAGTGTGGCGAAAACAGAACAAAACGGCCTTTCAGTGTGGCGAAAACAGAACACGTCAAAACCGCCTTGACGCTTAGAGCCACACGGGATACAGCCGTTTTTAGGCGTTAACGTTGTCTTATTCTTAAGGGAAAGACCTAGCGTCACTCCGTTCCGCAGATAACGCAATAGAATACATATATAGAAGGAAGGCGGCTTATTATTTGCGGACGAGGCGGAGCCGAGGGCGCTGTACTTAAATACATACGGAAAGGACAACGTTAATATAGCGGACATATAAACGATGACTAATCGTTATGATTGCGTAGGTATACCCATAAAACATGCGGATATGTATCCTATATAATGAGGACGTAAATGAACGTAACATACTAACGGTAGGGCAACGTATCAGCAGACGATAGGCAGCGGTTGATTAGCCGAATAGGGTACCGTCATACAGGCGCTATGTAACGGTAGGCACAGGCGGTGTATATAATATAGTACGAAGGCGGACGGTAGGGTGACGGTGAGGGACAGGCGAAGACATCCGCAATCAAGCAAGCGCCTCTACCGGACGAGGCCTCCGAAAACTCAGGGGGTCAGAAGCCGAAGCCAATCCGTTTATGCAGGATCGTATACATGACGGCCGGCATAGGTAGCCCGCACGGATAGCGGCATGGCGGGGCTGGTGCGATGTATAAAGTTAATACGTTTCATTGCGCTGAACTAACGGCGTCCAACCGCTGTGCATCAACGTTCGTCATCAATGCGAATGTAACAGAAAGTCTTTTTGTTACTTTCGTTATGCAATATTATGAATACGTTATTCAATAATAATCGCGAAAAATAGACGAAGCCTCCCGCCCCCAAGCGCCCCAAACGAAAACGCGGAATCTAGTGAACAAAACTTGCGCACAATTTTTTAAACTCGGGGTGTTAATCGTCTACCCGTACGTAGACATACGTCGTAGCTATCCGAAGTTTCTCGGAGCGGGTGGAGGGTTAATACGCTAATTAAACGTAGAGGAGACGTTCAAATGAGACGCTATAAAATCGTTCCATCAGACGTAAGATTCAAATTGCCGTATCGGTTCGATTTTGATCGGCTGAAATACACGGCCGGATACGGATTTCATCTGACGGCTTCGGACGCTTTGTTTATGTGGGATATGCATTTAATAACGCGAGGGAGACGTTCGCGTGATGCTAATTACTGACGGATGTATTCAATACGCGTCTAACGCCTATTTTACGAAAGGTACAAGCGCCAAATTGCGGGAATACTTAAGCGACATCGCTTTTTCGGATTATCTTCCGAACTTATACGGAATGTACGAGTTGAGACGCGAACAAGAAGAAATCTTAGGATTATACTTGATCGGATTCTATTCATATCGTCTTGTTGCGCGAGATTCAAATACATACCCGCAAGAAATCCCGTTATTTCCTGATGAAGAGGGCAACGTATTTTTTGTTATACGAGAAGGAGGTCGCTAGGATGACGGTCGAAATTACCGGATGTTTTAAACTCGCTGAGAACGTATATGTCTCGGGAAGCACTAGCGGAAATATTAGAAAATCATTAGGCGATAAAGCATCGGAAATCTTGACGCATATCCATGAAAGCTACGTAGCGGAGAGGGTTGCGATAGAATCATTCGACGACTTTTCACTCTGTGTCTATACGTATCGCATCAATGCGCAAGATTCGAAAATAATGACACAACAATTACCCGGTTATGTCGGCGAAGATGGATCGTTAAGTATCGTTGTTTGGGAAACGGAGGTGATCGCCCCATGACCACGCTACCTAACTACGTCACCTGCGACGCGTGCAAACAACAGACCGCCGTCGTATTAAAAGAACGGGCCGTACGAAAAGGCGTCGTCGAAACGTACTTTGACTGTATCGTCTGCGGTACGCATTACCCGACCGCGATCACGAACAGCGCGCTACGAACGAAAATAGAAACGCTTAAGCAACTACGGCTTACTGACGGATCAGAACCGGCTTCAATCGACGCGCTTAAAACGGAAATAACCGCCGATATGAAATTATTGCGTGAACGATACGGACTAGCATAACGATTTTAACACGTAAAATGCACGAAATTAGACGTTTTAGTAGCTGACTAAAGTATTCGTAAGGGTGGTTGGTGAAAAGCGTTAATTTCGTTTGATTTTTAACGCAATCAGAACGAGGCTTCCGGACAGCGCCGGAGGTCTTTTTGTGCTTGCGTCTAACTGATCAGACGGTACTAACCGTTGACGTACGTACATTCACCGGCACGCCTCTCGAAGAAGCGGACCACGGCCGGTGTGACAACATAGGGGCGCATGTTCCAAGGTGGCGATACGGTCTCCAAAACCGCGTGGGCAGGTTCGATTCCTGTCGCCTCTGTAAAAAGCGTGTTGCAACGTGTAGCACGCTTTAATAACGAAAAGGGAGATGACGTGAATGGCGGAAAACAAACGCGAATCAGTCGGAAATTTAAACGTAAAGGTAGACGTAGATGTTTCGGAAGCTATTAAAGGACTAAAAGGGGTCCAGCGCGCAGCGAAAGACGCGGCGAAGGCGTTAGCTGAACTAGACGCGGCGATAAGAGGGGATGAAAAGACGCCAAATAATCGCAGAAAAGGCGGCTGTGGAACTGTAGAGTCACCGTATGCGCTCGACTGGCGTCGGGGCGGCATAGATTCTTCGGAATAAATAAAAGCACCACGACCTAAATCGCGATGCTCTCATATGCGTCCGAAATCTCGTCGGCCGTGATACCGATATATTTTAGCGTATCTTTTTCGGATGAATGCCCGAGTATAGCCATGATCCGATCGACTGCGATATTCATTTCGTACAGACGGTAGCCGAACGTTTTTCTAAGCGTATGAGTCCCGATGTTGCCGATCTTTTTAGCGATCTCGGCGCGCTCGGCGGCTTCGTTTAGAATGCGATAGGCTTGGACGCGACTGATTGGCTTGGCGCCCTTGCGGCTGGCAAATACGTAGTCTTCGTCAGCGCCTTCGAGTTCATTGACGAGCTTTTTGACGGATGCCGAGAACGTAATGACACGCGTCTTTCCGCGCTTGGCTTCGGTTATTTTAAGAGACGTTTGGCCGCGAAGATCGCCGACCTTAAGCGAAAGTAAATCGGAGATTCTCAGCCCAAAAGCCGTCCCTAATTGCAATAACAGACGGTCGCGCCCCGGTTTGAGGGCGTTTTTTAATTTATTGAAATCGCGTTTACTTTTGATCGGGTTCACTTCGTTAGCCATACGTTTCACTCCAATGTACTTTAATTATTTTTAAGTTACATTCATTATACGATAACGAATACGGTAAGTCAACGGCAAATAGACGGAAGGAGGACGATAACTTGGCGTATATAAATGGCAAGTTTTTAGAACGTGAAGAAAGACAGGCACGGATAGAGGCCGTCACGGAGCGGCTGAAGAAATTACGCGACATTATCAAAGCGGGAAAACACTCGGACTACCATGTCGATCTTATGCGGAAAGACCGCGACGAACTCACCAAACTAAAACGGGTACACCGTGCCGAGGTCGATATGCTCTATTTCTTCTACGAATACTTTTCGGAAGCAAGAAACCCGGGAAATCCGGATAACCTCGTACCGACGACCGCGGTAGACATGGACGACGCGCCGAATTTCCACACCAAGTTATCGTCGATCCTCGACTCGGTATCTAACCGAAATAAAACGGCGCGTATCGCATGGGCTGCGTCGCGGGGACACGCAAAGTCAGCGTATCTATCGAATGCCTATCCGGTGCGTGAAATCGTGTATAAAAAACGACGCATGATCTTGATTATTTCGGAAACGAATGCCGGATCGATCAAGTTCATTAAATGGGTCGCGGGACAGCTTAAGTACAACCAAAAGCTACGCGAAGACTTTGGCGAGGTCCTATACGAGCAGAAAACGCGCAACGAAAAGGATTCCGAAACGGCTTTTATAACAACGACCGGAATCAAAATGGAAGCGACGTCGCTCGGAACGCAGATTCGTGGTTTCCGTAATGGTTCGCAGCGACCGGATTTAGTTTTATTGGACGACTTAGAGTCGCTTGACTCGAACAATACGCCTGAACTGCGTCAGAAGGCAAAGGATTGGCTTAACCAAGACCTTATGCCAGCGGGCGATCCTACGAAAACAGCTTTTATTTTCATGGGAACACTTGTGCATTTCGATAGTTTGCTGAACTACGTACTGCAAGAACGTCGCGACTTCATTAAAAACAGCTTTCCGGCGATCATCAAGCCGCCGAAGCGAACCGACCTATGGGCGAAATTTGAACGTATCTACAAAGAATACGTACCAAGTGACGAAGAAGTCGAAGAAATGATGCAAGCAGAATCGGAAGACTCGATGTCCACGCCGAATGCGCGCGCAGCTATCCGTTTCTATGAAGAACATAAAGCGGAAATGGACGAAGGCGCCGAGGTTTTATGGCCGGGGCGTTTTCCTTTGCCTGCGCTGATGATCGAAAAGGTCAATATCGGCATAAAGGCGTTCAATACCGAATTTATGAATAATCCAATCGACGAGGATTCGCAGCTATTCAAGCCGGAATCCTTTTCGTATTGGACGGATTTTAAACTTAATCGTAAAGACTACGCCGTTTATATGGGGATAGATTTCGCAATGGGTAAAGAACGAGGAGACTTCTCGGCAATCGTGACAATCGCAAAACATAAAAAGACCGGAAAGATTTACGTCATTGACGCTTACGGAGAACGAATACATCCCGATAAGTTTCTGCGCAGGATTGTGGAGAAGGTTATCGAGTACCTACCCGATCGAATAGCGGCAGAGTCTCAAATGGCGCAAGAGTTCTTCATTGATACGCTGAAACGCGAGTTGGTAGTACAAGGATACCCGGCTGGATCGCGCGTCACAAAAATAAATCAACGATCGCGGAAAGAACTCCGTATCGAAGCACTCATGCCGCAGATCGAAAAAGGTGAGATCGAATTTCACCGCAGTCAAACGCTCTTACTCGAGCAGTTTGAGCGGTACGGCTCGAATTGGCACGATGACCTACCGGATGCGTTAGAAATGGCGGTGAGTGTCAGCAAGCGAGCGAAAACGATGCTTCAGGAGAAGCCGAAGTATATGTAACGAAAGGAGGACGTTAAATGTCGAGAATTAAGCAGCTAGAGGCGCAACTGTCGTTTGAGAAGCGGAAAGCCGCCCAGGCCTGCGCTTTGAATGAAATTATGCCGGAAGGCGGCGAGAAGAAAACGCAGGAGCAACTCGCAGAAGAACTAGGGATGTCGCGAATGGGGTTGTATCGATGGCGAACGCAAGATCCAACGTTCATTGAATACATGAATTTGTTAGCAGACGATATGCTTTCGAGTCACAGATCGGAAGTATACGGTCAATTAATGAAATTGATTAAGGGGCCGCAACCGTCCGTTAAAGCGATTGACTTATTCATGAAACGATACGGACTGCTTACCGAAAAGCAAATTATTACCGACAACACAACAACCGACGAGTCAGTCGATGATATTCAAAATGAAGCGGATAAGTTAGACGCACTTCTAAAGGAGGAATAAGCGATGGGTTTTACGGACTTATTTAAGCACCGCAACCACGAACCCGACGACGGATCGCATACTAAGACATACAGTATCATCCGACCCGGCGCGCAGTTTCCTCCGGCTGATTCAATCGAGCGACTAGCGAAATATCGGCGCATGAAAAAGTTGTTTGAGGGACGACAGCGAGACGTTTATGAGCGTGCAACCGAGGTGCTCAAAGACTCGCCACAAGCCGAGCAATTAAAGAAGCTATATATCGCGGTCAATCTTGCCGACATTCTCGTAACTAAGCCGGCTGACCTTCTCGTAGGCGAACCGGTTCAGTTCGAAAGCGGTTTACCCGACGACAGCGAGGAACAAAGAGCACTGAATCGCTACGTAGAGGAAAACGACATTAATCAGCTTCTTCACGAAAGTGCAACAGCTAACGGATTTCGAGGCGATTCATGGTTTAAGGTTCGATATGGCTACCGTCAAGACTTTACGGAAGTTGAGGAGCTCGGCTTACCCGTGCCGGCAGATGTCGAGATGGAAGCGATCATTGAACACGTAAGCGCTGGCGCAGTCTTTCCGGAGTTCAGCGCCGGCAACGTCAAGAAGTTAAAGGCGGTCAATATTGCGCAGATTGAATGGGTCGAAACGGAGAAGACGGAGATTCCGTTTTTAAACGTTGAACGACACGTACCAGGTTATATTCTGTACTCGCGGCATCGTTTGAACGAAAATGGCGTTGATACTTCAACGGGCACGCCGGTACCCGTATTTAAGATTGGTGAACAATTGCCGACAGGACGCGAAGAAGATATCGAAGAAACTCACTTACCGCATATTCCGGTTTTTCACGTTCCGTACAAGTCGATCGATGACGAGTTCTTCGGAATCGGCGGATTAGAAAAGTTAGAAACGACGTTTGCTGCGATTAACGATCGCCTAGTTCAGATCGATTATATTTTATGGAAGCACAGCGATCCTACTGCGTATGGTCCGGAGATTCAAGACGATGGAGATACGGTTCGCTTCGGTGGCGCTTATATTCCGGTAACAAAAGAAGACCATACGCCGGGGTACATGGTATGGCAAGCGCAACTAGACGCCGCCTTTAAAGAATTAGACGTTCTTCTGAGTACCGTATTCATGATGTCGGAAACGCCGCAGTGGCTTTTCGGAACCACGATGTCAGGTGATAATTCAGGCGGAACAGGAACTTCTCATACAGATGGAGCCGCAATCAAAGCACGCTTTATGCCGATTCTTTCGAAAGTAAAACGAATCAGAGCACACTACGATAAAGCGGTTCGAGACGCGTTATGGACGTGCATGTTATTAGAGAAGGCGGTCAATCGAATCAAAATCGACGAGGCCGTTTACCCGCGAGCTATTTGGAACGACGGCATTCCGCAGAATGAAAAAGAACTTGCGGAGATCATGCAGATCAGAACGGCAGGCAAGCCGACTATTGACGTGAGGGGCGCAATCAAGGCGATGGACGACGTTGATGATGAAAAAGCCGACGAAACCATGAGACGTATTGAAGAAGACGAAACATCCGCAAATGGGTTCGTAGATGCGTCGATCTTTAATGAACCGGAAACGTCGCCGGAACCTGAGGACGTTGAGTAATGGCGAAAGCACCGGCACCTAACTACGATTACCAAACGAAGCAGCTTGCCGGCTATTATCGAATCGCCATCAAAGACATTCTCGCCGAGCTTGACCGCGTTGATATTTCGGATTTCCGACGAGCCAATGCGCTTGCTACGCTTCAGTCAATTAGCGGTATTTTATCGGACCTCGATACGAAATCGGCGCGGTGGGTTAGTGAGAACGTGCCTTTTGCTGCGAGAGAAGGCGTAATAAATACGCTTGTAGCGCTTAACATTGCGGAATCAGTTGAACAAGCGGCTCTTATCGTAAAGTTCAACGAGTTAAACGAAGCAATGGTTGCGGCAGCTATTGCGGACACACAAGCGGACCTTCTAGCGGTCACGCAAAATGTAGACCGGAAAACAAAAGCCGCAGTCAGGCGCGCCGTTTCCGATTCTATAAAGTACAACATGGCGTCGGGCACAAATGGAATGCGTACGATTCGAGACGATATCAAAAAGCGTCTCAAAGAATCCGTCATGACCGGAATAGTCGACGCAAAAGGACGGCGATGGAAGCCGGAAGTATATGCCGATATGGTGACTCGGACAAAAATGATGCAGACATACCGTGAAGCAACGACTAACGAAGCCGTTGATCGCGGCGTTTTGTATGCGCAAATATCGGCACATAGCGCTAAAGACGCCTGCCGCGGTCACGAAGGCGAGATCATAAAGCTGACGCCGGAAGCGCCTGGCGATTTTAAAACTTACGAGGAATTGCAAGCAACGGGTGAGATATTTCATCCGCGCTGTAAGCACGTATATTCACCGATTAGAGATGTCGGTTTATTGTCCGAACGTTAAGACGTTAAACTAAACGGTTGTTTTAACTAATAGGCGACGGCCTTAAAACGGTTGGAGGACGATATGTTTGTAAAACGATTTATGCCGTTATTTGACGCAGATGATCAAGCAGGCGGGGGTCAGGCGGAAGAACAAACGCCGACGCAACCTAACGATGATCAGCCGAAGAAGCTCGAACTCACGCAGGAAGAACTGGACGCATTGATTACCAAACGCATTAGCCGCGTTGAATCTAAGTACGCAGATTATGGCGATCTAAAAGAAAAAGTATCAGCGTATGAAAAAGCGGAGCAAGAAAAGGCAGACGCAGAATTGACGGAACTCGATCGCATCAAAAAGGAACTCGAAGCGAAATCGGAGACTGAGATGTCTCTTGCGAAGCAAATCGAGGATCTTAAAAAAGCGGACGAACAAAACAAAATTACGAACGAGTTTATTAAGATTGCTACGGCTCACGGCATCGCCTATGTTGACGACGCATTACGTCTCGCAGACTTATCGGAAGTTAAGGTCGAGGAGGGTAAAGTGCACGGAATAGAAGGTGTTGTTCGGGAGATCGTTGACAATAAACCTTACCTGATTAAATCCACTCAAAATAGTAAGCCAATAGGCCAACCTACAAATGGAGGAGGATCGGGTGGAGAAATCAAGACATTAGAAGCTCAGTTAACTACTGCGAAAAAGGAAAAAAACTTTTCAAAGGTTGTTGAGCTTTCTAACAAACTAAAGAGTCTACTAAATAACTAGGGGGAAACTAAATGTTAAAGAGTTATGATTTTAAGGATCAAGTACGTCAGTTGGACGCAGGAATCGAGCTAATTCTTCAAGACGAGCCGACTCTTTTAGGGCTTGTGGGACTAAATGGTGAAGCTCTCTTCCAAACTAAATTCGAGTGGATGTCAGATCGTTTAAACTCGAACTTAGCAACGATTAAAGAAGTGGGGGCAGACGGTAAGATTACTGTCGCAGAAGATGACGGATCTAAGTTCCGTAAAGACGCTATCGTTGTTGTCGGGGAGGAATATCTTAAAGTTACCGACGTTTCGGGCGATGTGCTGACAGTTATTCGAGGATTCGACGGCACTACTCAGGAAACGCTAAAAGCTGGTGCTGAATTGCGAATTGTTTCACGCCCGCAAAATGAAGGGGCAGGCGTAGGTATGGACGAGGGCCACGATCGATACATTGACTACAACTTCACGCAAATCATCGAAAGATATGCAGCGGTTTCCAACACCCAACAAGCTGTCAGAACGCACAATGTAACGGATGAACTCAATTACCAAGTGCAATTAAGACTGAAAGAAATGGCGCGTGAGTTCAACGACTGGTTGATTTATGGACGTAGAATTGACGGTAAGCCACGTATGACTGGCGGTCTTTTAAACTTTGCGAATCTTAAAGGATCAGCAAAAGCAAATTTAGAAGGAAAAGAAGTAGAGGCTAAAGATATTAACGCACTGATGGAGCAGGTATATCTCAGAGGTGGCTCTGTAAATACGATTTTAACGAATACAGCAGGCGCTCGTCAGATTTCAAAAATGGCGACGGATACTATCCGAACTGAACGTACAGACGCAGCTACAGGCCACAGAATCAGCACATTTGTTTCAGACATGGTTGGCGGCGGAGTCGCTACGGTCATTGTTGATCCTAACTTCCCGAAAGATAAGATCGCTTTGTTCGACCGAAGCATCCTTTCGCTACATCCTTTGACTGGGCGTTCTGTATACGATACGGACGCGAGCGTTCCAGGCGCAGACTTTGTCGCAAGACAGATTCGCGGGGAATACGGCATCAAAGTTAAAAACGCTAACGAAAAAATTGCAATTCTTGAAAACATCGCGACGACTGTATCTTAATCGGCGGGCTTAATTGCCCGTCTTTTATTTTTGAAAGGAGGAAATAAATTTGGCGATAACGGATAGTCAGAAACAACGTTTGAACGAATCTATGCCTATTGCGAATGAATTGAAACTGGGTGACATTATCCAAAACCTTCAATCTTCTGAAGGCGGGTCATTAGTTATTGAGGATGGCGCAATTAAAAATAGGCATATTGGAGATGGGGCTGTAAACTCTCGAACCATAGGAAAGGGCAGTGTTTTCCTTGATAATCTTAATACGGAAGTCAAGTCGATTTTAGATGATTATCGAAGTCGTTTGGAGGCGTTAGAGGGAAAGGTGTCTAGCTAATGGCACTTTATAAAGCGGCACCTTTTTATATGATTGGAAGTTCCCAAAAGATTGTTTTTGATCACAATGGGACATATGAGACGGACGACTCCGACGAGATAAAGTTGTTAGATGGATTGTGTCCGAAGTGGGTTACTTGTATAAAACCGGAGGATAAACCGAAGCCGGCGCCAGCTAAAAAGCCCGCCAAGAAATCCTCCGCAAAATAACAGGAGGTGGGGCGAATGGCGGCTACGGTCGAAGGTGCAAACGAATACATCAATACGTTTTTAGTAGATACCGAGGATTGGATCGACGCAGATGAAGCGAAGAAGAACCGGCTAATAAACCGAGCTTCTTCGAATTTGACGAGGGTCTTTCCTACGTACGTTATACCCGACAAAGCGGTTTATGAGTTTGTTAACGTACTAGCTATCGCGTACAACGATACGAACCGACTGAACAAGCACGGTATTTCTTCGTACTCAATCACGGGCGTCGCTGCGTTTAACTACAAAGACACACTTCGTAGCGAAGACGAGGACCTTATTCCACGCGAATCAATCAGCGCTATCGAAGACGCAAACGGCGTTCAAATCGGAGGCAAACGCATCAGAAGGACGGTGCTGTAAATGGCGATTTTTCCAATGCGCCAAACTATTACGGTGAAGCGACTATCTGCTGAGCGAGACGTTTGGGGAAACCCGATAAACGAAGCCGAAGAGTTTACACTAAAGTGCCGTATCGATGAAGGTTCTACCACGGTTAAGTCACGCAACAACGGCGTCACTAAGTCCGAAGAAACAGTCGCATCGGCTCGTATTCTACTAGAACGCCTGGCGGACATACGCTATACCGATATTATTTCTTACACGAATGAGCTCGGAGAAACGATGGAAAAGAGACCGAAGGAAATCAACGTTAAGAGACATATCGGTGGTAAAGCGATTCTCACGGAGGTGCTTCTATGAGTTTTACGTTCGATGCGAGTAACTTTATTAGCGGAATCAGCGCCGCCAGTCGAGGCGCCCTCGAAGGCGCAGCACAAGCGCTTGGTGATTCGGGTGACGACCTCGCTAGGGTTGCGCAGAACATCGCGCCGATTGACAAAGGGACGCTTCGAAGCAGCGTTAAGAAAAAGTTTAAATTGACGGCGGGGAAAGCGTCGGTTGACGTCTCATTCAGAGCGGTCGAGGACGGCTTTAACTACGCAGTTTGGACGCACGAAATGGACTACAAACTTGGATCTACGTCGGCGGGTGCTGGTGGGATTGACGGCTACGAGGTCGGTAACAAATACCTCGAAAGACCGTTACGCGGCAACGCGGATAAGTACGTTCGTTGGATTGCGGATGGCGCCCGAGGAGGACTGACTTAATGCGTATAGTCGAATTAATTAACTTCATAAAGGCGCGAGTCGACGGTGATTATTACGCAAATAAATTCTCAATAGACGGTGAGGGAGCGGAAATATCGGTCAAGTTAACGGGAGGCTTCCCGACGTCTAAGTACACCGGACTAAAGCGGCCGTCTTTCCAAATACTCGTTCGTGGCGAATCAAGGGACGGTGCGGGGGCGGAAGACAAAGCGTTCGAACTATACGATGCGCTTACGAATTTGTCCGAAGTTCAGGTCGGCGAAAGCTCGATCGTACAGATGCGCTGTAATAACTCGGCGCCATTGTATTTAGGAGACGACGAATCCGATCGTCCAATATATTCATTAAATTTCGATTGCGTAGAGCGTCCTTAGGGGCGCTTTTTATTTTGCGCAAATATAAAAGGAGGAAAACGAATGGCAGCAGGCATTAGAGGAATTAACGTTCCTATCGGTCCGGCAATCGTCGAGTTTGGCGAAGGTTCCGAACTAGTTACGTTTGATATCACGAAAGGCGGTATCGTCTTTAAGGCGGAAACGTCGATTCAAGATACGACGGTTGACCAATACGGAGACACGCCAGTCAAGTCAACGATGAAAGGCCGTAACGCGGAAGTAACGGTCCCATTCGCGCTTCATGACTTAGAACGGTTATCCGCAGCAATGCCGAATAGCCGACTAGTTAAGGATAGCACGGACCCGGCGAAGATGAAATTAGTCGTTTCCGGTAAAGCAGGCTTCGATATGTTAGCGGCGGCCAAAAAGCTCGTTATCAAACCGACGGCTACGGGTACGACACCTAACGACTACATCACAATTCCACTTGCGGGAGCTATGTCAGATCCGGAGTACACGTACAATTCAGACGATGAGCGTATCGCAAATCTGACGTTCAAAGCGTATCCGGACACGGACAACGACGGCGACCTATTCATCATGGGCGACGAATCAGCGGAATAACAACGGAAGGCATCGCTTAGCGGCGGTGTCTTTTTAATTTAGAAAGGAGGTTACGCAATGAGCTTATTTGGTATCGGAACGAAGAAGGTATCAAGCGAACTTACACTCGGCGACAAAACGGTTCAAGTACCGAAGCTAACGCCGGTCAAATGGAAGGAACTATTCGAGGTGGTCGATCGTTTGCCGCATTTATTCTTTACGGTTCTAAGCACAAACGGTCAAGACGATTTTGCAGCGACTTTAGTTGCGGCTATTAATCTAGCGATGGATGAAGTCGTAAAGGTTGTCGCTGTCCTTTCCGGACTAGACAAAGACTATGTGCAGGAAAACGTCGGCACTGACGAGATTGTCGAGTTTTTAATCGCGGTCGTTGAAAAGAACCGTCTGCAATCAGTAGCAAAAAACCTACGAAGCCTTCTTCCGAAAACAGCGAAGTAGCACAAACGGATGAAGGCGAGTACACAATCGATGACTACTTAATAGATGCGGCGGTTTTGCTGGGCGTCACACAACGGCAAATCGAAGATGATTACTACATGGTCGACATTCCGAAAATCTTACGCGCCAAAACGAAGGCTAATGCGATCGATCGTCTCTCGATGATTTCGCTACTTGTCGGGTCTGAAGGGCGTGCCATGGATGACCGCGAGTATCAACGTCTTGTAAAAGACTTACGTAAACAAGCCGGCTATGTTGACCGCGAAGAATTTGACCGTGAAAAGTTCGAGCAATTGCGGAACTTCTTTAAATAACGGAGGAAAGGAGGAAAACAAATGGCAGGTGTATCAGTAGGCGAAATCACTGCGACGCTGACACTACAATCGAACCAATTCACGGCGGGTGTAGCGCAGGCGCAGGCGCAGATGCAGCAGATGGGCAATACGGCTAATTCGTTAAGCTCGCAAATGGGCCTCGTACAAAAAGCGGCCTTAGCGGTCGGCGGCGCAGTCGTGGTCGGCATCGGGGCATCTGCGAAAGCTGCGGCAAACTTCGAACAACAAATGAGCGCTGTCAAAGCGGTATCGGGCGCCACGGCCGGCGAGATGAAGACGTTGACTGACCTCGCAATCAAGCTAGGCGAATCGACGTCATTTAGCGCGACCGAAACGGCGCAGGCGACCGAGGAACTAGTAAAGGCCGGCGTAACGACGAAGGACATCATAAACGGAGGCTTAGCGGGCGCGCTCGACTTAGCGGCGGCAGGCAACTTAAACCTTGCGGATGCGGCCGAGATTGCCAGTACGGCACTAAATGCGTTCAAGGCCGACAGCTTATCGGTGTCTAAAGCGGCCGACATTCTCGCGGGCGCAGCCAACGCTTCGGCGACGGACGTAGGCGAAATGAAGTTCGGTCTAGCCCAAGTATCTGCGGTCGCGTCCGGAATCGGAATGTCGTTTAAAGACACGGCGACGGCGCTTGCGGTATTTGCACAGAACGGAATCAAGGGCTCAGACGCCGGTACGTCGCTTAAAACGATGCTATCGCGATTAGAACCACAGACGAAGCAGCAACGCGAAGAAATGATGGAACTCGGGATTATAACGTCAGACGGAACGAATAAGTTCTTCGACCAAGCAGGATCGCTCAAAGACTTGGCGACTATTTCCGGCATTCTTCAGAACGCATTCAAAGGCCTAACGGATCAGCAGCGGCAATCTTCGCTACAGACGTTATTCGGTTCGGATGCGGTGCGAGCTGGTACCGTCTTTTATAAAGAAGGCGCAAAAGGCGTTGAGGATATGGCGGCGGCCATGTCGAAAGTAACTGCGGCTGAAGTATCTAAAGTAAAGCTCGACAACTTCCTCGGATCAGTCGAAGAACTTAGCGGCGCAGTCGAAACGCTCGGCATTAAGCTTGGAAACGAGTTTTTACCGCACCTACGTAAAATAGTCGATATTGGAGCCGACTTAGTACGGGCATTCAGTTCGATAAATCCGAGCGTAGTAGCAACCGGCCTCGCAATGGCCGGTACTTCAGCGGCTATCGCTTTAACGGCTTCGTCCGCGATCAAACTCGGCTTCGCGTTGCGTGGATTATTCGCGGCGATGGGTCCGGCCGGTTGGGTCATAACGGGCCTTTCGATACTTGGCGGCTTAATGGTCGGCGTTTCTGCGGGCTACAAAGCGATGAATACCGTCAGTCTCGAAGCAGCAAACGCGAAACAAAAGGAAGTCGACGGCATCAATAAGACGATCAAAGAGTACGACGGCTTGCAGTCGAAGATGAAGCTTACCAACGACGAGCTACTACGCTACTTAGACAACAAGGACGCGCTGGCTAACGAAAAAGATTCGGCCGCGATTAAAAAGCTAAACGCTGAACAAGACGGTCTCCGCAAAAGCTCGGGTCTTACGAATGAGGAGTTCGACCGGTTCTTACAACTGAACGATCAGATCATCAAGAAGTCTCCGGAAACAGAGGCGGCTTTCTCGGCGCAAGGTAATGCGATCGCTAAGAATACCGAGGCGATGAAACGATTGAGTGCGGAGAAAGCGGAAGAATTGCGCTTGGAACTCGAAAAGCAAAAGACGCTCGCAGAACGAAATATGGACGGTCAGCTACAGAAAGAAAAGCAGCTTAAACAAGAGATAAACGGCATCACGGAACAGCGGGCAGACAAAGAGCAGGCGGTTGCAAATCAACTAGCTGTCGTAGAAAGTATCGAACAGAAAATTGCGCAAGCAAAACAGAACGGCGATAAAGCAACGGCAAATATGCTCGAAGTAAATCTCGCGCAAGAGAAGCGCATTTTGGAAGCAAAGCAAACCGAATTAGTGAAGAGTACGGAGTCTTTACAGAAAAAACGCGCCAGCCTAGCGGAGACACAAAAGGAACTTTCGAAACTCGATCAAGTAAATCAAAAAATGATCCAACTAGAGCTTCGACAAGTCGGGCTTACTGCGAAAAAGGGGCAAGGCGTCGCAGTCTTAGATAGAGAGATAAGTAAACTTCGAGATGCTCGTGCAAACCTAATCAACAATACGACTGAAGCGGATAAGAAGACGGCTGAGTATCGAGAATCATTGGCCGCAATTGAAAGCGAGCTATCGCAGTTAGAGCGGACTAAGAACAAGGTTATCGAAATCACCGGCCAAGCCTCGAACATGAATGCGGAGCTAAGCAAGGATCTTAGTAAGCGTATTACGATAATCACTAACGATGTCACACGTAAAACAGAACGAGCTGTCAGCCGTGGCCGAGGAAACGAAGGAACGTACCACGTCGGAGGCATCGTCGGTAAGCCGGCCGGCAAGCTACATTCAGGTGGCATGGCATCGAAGATTATTGATCGTCCGATGAGTCACGAAGTTGATATCCGCGCGCTACGAAATGAAATGGTCTTGACGGAAGCGCAGCAGGCGAATTTATTCCGGATGCTAGACGCTGGACATACGGCTCGGGTTGCGTCAGCAGGCGGCAACAGTCCGCAAATACAGGCGCACCTATCCAGCCTCGCAACTGCTATCGAGTCTCTTAAAGGGCTTTCGGTGGTTATGGAGGGCGAAGTGGTCGGGCGTATTGTCGAACCGCACGTAAGTAGACGGCAGATGGACGAAATAGATCGAAGCAGTTATTAGGGAGGAGGTGAGCGGTTGAGCAACGCTAGTTTCATCAAAGCGATAGCGCCGGACGCGCAGAAAATATACCGGAATTACAACATACTCGCGTCGCTTGTCATTGCGCAGGGCTGCCTAGAATCCGGCTACGGAAATTCGGGATTGGCCACGAAAGGTAAGAACTTGTTTGGCGTAAAAGGTTCGTACAAAGGCGCTTCTATTCGTATGTTGACGTGGGAAGTGTACAACGGAAGAAACGTCCAGGTATACGCCGACTTCCGTAAATACCCGTCTTGGTACGAGTCGATGCAAGACCTCGCGAAGTTGTATATCAACGGAACGAGCTGGAACCCGAATCACTACAAAGCTGTCGTCGGTCAAACGAATTACCGGAAAGCAACGAAGGCTCTCGTTAGTGCCGGATATGCAACGGACCCAGCGTACGCGACGAAATTGAACAACATTATCGCGACGCATAACCTAACGAAGTACGACACGAAGAAGACGACAGACACAAGCACCGACGTAGATAAGCCAGCGAAGCCAAAACCGGAACCATCCGTTGTTGATATAGACGAAAACTTTAATGAAGATGTATTCTCGCCGGATATTGTTTTCGGACGATCTTCAGCGATTCCACGTTCGGATGCAAACTTCCGTATTCAATACCGCAATGGAACTATTATCGACATGGCACGAGACCTATCTGTTTTAGTACGTAGTCTAGTCGTATCGGCGCCGTCTCCGAATATCACCTACGAAAACATACCGGGGAAAAACGGTTCTTATCGTACAGGTAAGGATTTCGGTAATCGCCGAATCACGGCCGAGTGCACGATGTATGCTGAAGACGCCGCCGACTTCTACTTGTTACGCGACGAAATATATAACGCTCTTTATCAGGAATCCGAGTTTTATCTAGTCGCGGAGGGCAATCCGAAGAAACGTTGGCGAGTCGAATTGAGCGATTCTTTTGATCCGGAGAGAAGCGGAAGCGTGGCCGATTTTACACTAACGTTCGAAAGCGCATCTCCTTACTGCGAATCGGTCGGTACGACGCAGGACCCGTTTACTTTTGACGCGAGTCTTTGGCAGTTCGGCGAAAACCTAGAGGACACTATTCCGGTCTATAAACATAAGACAAAGAGCTTCCGTATTTACAATGCGGGGGCTATTCGTATTGATCCGTTGGAATTGCCTTTCGTCATTTCGTATAAAGGCGCCTCATCTAAGTTAAAGATCACGAACAAAACGACCGGCGATGCTTGGCAATATACGGGCGATACGACGTCGAAAGAGACGGTTATTTTGGACGGGGTCAAGGCGCGTAAAGATGGCGTAAGTATTTTCGGAGATACCAACCGGCAGACAATCCGACTAGAGCCGGGGTGGAACGAATTTGTGTTGTCGGGAACGAGCGGATCGTTCGAAATCAAATTCGATTTTCGGTTCTATTATTTCTAGGAGGTGGCGCGATGGAGCTACTTATAAAAACGGTAAGAGGCGAAGTCGAGGCGCTTACTGACTACGACTGTACGGTAAGAGAAACGGCGGAGAATGAAAAGTCGCTTGATGTGTCGGTTTTGAGTACGAGAAACAACGAGCACTCATTCGGGTTGATCGAGAACGAAAACATCTTCGTTTGCGACGGAGAGGAATACGTCATCAAGAAGACGCGTCCAGCCACGGTTAATGAAACGATAAAGATCGAAGCATCAGGCGTCTATAAGCCGTTAATTGACCTCGCCGACAATTACGTTTATATCAAATCCGGTAAGAAAAAGAAGATGACCATTGACGATATGGTTGCGATCGCACTAGACAGGTCAGGGTACACATACGACATATCACCGGAAGGCTTAGACGCCACGTTCGAACTAGAAGATTTCGGCGACGGTTTCTCTAACGATTTATTGCGGGATATCCTCGACAAATACAAAGCGGAATATACCATCGAGGGAAAAAAGGTAGTCATTGCGAAGGAATTGGCGCGTGACACCGACTATCAGATTCGGTATAAATTCAATTCCCGCGATGAATCCGTTGAGCTCGATACGAGTTCGTTAAAGACGTACATCCGCGGCTATGGAAAACAGAACGACAAGACGAAGGCGTACGCGGTCGAGCTTGAGTACACGAGCCCGTTAGCGGAAATCTACGGAATCAAGCACGCCGCACCTATACGCGACGATGCTTACACAGATAAAAACGCAGATGAACTAGAGCTTCGACTGCAAGAAGAACTAACGGATACGATCGAGCTATCTTTGACGCTGACGTATACGGAGCTTCGACATTTCGGCGTCCAAGACATCCGCAAAGGCGACTACGTTTGGTGCATGATAGATCCGTTTGGAATCAATAAGCGAATTAAGGTTGTCGGTGTTGAGCGTTATTCTGATCCGAATAAGTCGCCAGTTTACACATTCGGAAAGCTGAAACGCGATATTAAGACGGACATGAAAAACTTTCGGAAGACTGAGAAGCGCGTATCCAAGTTGTTCGATGCGTCCGGAAAAGTAAAAGGGCCATCGGTAGGTTCCGGTATACGTATCGGAAGCGACGCAAACTTTGACGACGGATATGACCCGACAACTATACCGAAGTATGGACCAGCGACGGCGGTTTCCGATGGATTGCTGACATCAAACGATTATCAGAAGATACAGAGCATCGTAGTAGGACCGGACGGGAAGCCACAAGTAGATATGGCTAGTTCATCAAAGGCCGGATTAATGTCGTCGACTGATTATATAAAAGTTTCGAAAATAAACGTCAGTTCTTCCGGAGCAAACGTGGACCTTAATAAACTTGTATCGGACCTGACGGCGCTGACTGCGAGAGTAGCCGCGCTAGAATCTAAATAAAGGAGGCACTAAATGGCTAACGTATTTTTAAAGCGGTTTGCATCAGCATTCGACCGAAACGCTAGGAACAACATGAATGATAACTTCGGTAGTATCGAGAAGGGATTTGCGCAAACGACTTCCGAGTTGAATGCACATAAGAGCGCACCTACTGCGCATACCTCAGCACAAATTAAACACGGATTATTCAACGTGAGTAACCGACTAGACAACTTACATGCACGCTTTGCGAATCTTGTTGTCAACCATGATGGTGAGGATGTAAAAGAGGTTGTAGATATTCGAGTTGCGATGGATGCATCGACCCATAAAACGGCCAAAGATCGGCTAGACTACGAGTTTGCTCTTATTGACAAACGCTTCAAGCGCGAAGTTCATGTGGACGATTTTGGGGCAGTTGCGGACGGTAAAACGGATTCAACGGAGGCCTTTAAAAAGGCTATCGGTAGTGGAAACGTTATGGTCAAGGCGTCCGCGGGTACTTATGTCGTTCGAGGCATCAGGCTGCCTTCAAATACGGCGCTTATCGGTCAAGGTAAGGATATCACTATCTTTAAATTACACAACGATGCTTCAGCAAGTACTATTTTGCTAACTAACGCGGACCACAGCGCAGGTAACCGAAACATATATGTCGAGGGGTTTACGCTTGATTGGAACCGCAGTCGTCAGGGCGGGCTAAAGGCTACGGGCGGAATTGCGTCAAGCACACTGACATACGCAAAAGTCACGCTCGGTTGGATTCAAAATGTAAAGGCAATTAATCCCGGCTTACACGGATTCGACATTACCGCACCATCTTACAATATAACTGGATCGGACTATACCCGTAATGGAAGTCGATTCGTATGGATTGATAATTGCGAGGCATCAGGATATGGAGATGACGGAGTAACTACGCATTACAGCGAATACGTGTTTATCGATCGTTGTCATTGCACGAACCCAAGCGGAGAAGCTCACGCCCAAGGATCGTCTAACTCAAATGGGATTGAGATCGATGACGGCTCCCGTAACGTTTGGGTAAACGGATGCTATACTTCGGGGAATGTTCGAGGAGTAGAAGTGAAAGCGCACGCAAGTTGGCCGGCGGCTCAAAACGTCCATATTTCTAAGCACGTATCGTATCGAGATGTTCGGAGTTATGATGCGAGACATATCGGCCATCACAGAGCAACCGACCCGCAAAGTACAACAGCGCGCGACGTGTCATTTACTGACTGTACGTCAATTGAACCGATATATAGCGATATGTATAAAGGGCTTGCGCCTAGAGCGTTAATTATTTCTGCATATCATCGGGTGAAAGTGACGAATTTTACAGCCATAGGAGATCCGTCCTACGATTATAAGAGAACACCTATAGTTGCGACACAATTTAAATCCCGAAACATTATCATTAATGGGTTATCGATGACAGGTTTTAAGACAGCCTCGCACGATGTTCGGGTGTTCGGGGGTGCCCAAAGATCGGATGATGTATCCATTTCTAACTTTGTTATCGAAAATTCCGCAGACATCGGAATCGGAGTCGGCGGGAAGGTTTACGGGGTAAAGATTTCTAACGGCATTTTGAACGGAAATGGCGGAAGTATTGGCGTGTATTCACCTAACACACAGACGGTCATTGTCGGTGTTTCTGCGACTGGATATCAAAACGCAGCCGATCTCGCAAAGAGGACATTTTCTCAAGTACCAACAAGACTAAAGGGCGGTTTGGTGGCCGGTTCAACGTCGGGGGCGGCTAGGAGCACGTCAAGTGCTGTATTAGGTACAACGGGTTCTTGTGAAGCTCACGGGCCGGCAAACGTTATATTGGGTTCGCGCGAAGGATCGAGCACAGACGGATCGCGCCAAGCTGTAATTGCTTCTAATAACAGTCACACAAAAGGCGACGGATTTTCTCGTGTTGTTATAGCATCGCAGGGAGTAACGTCGGTTCAAAACTATTCTGTTTCGGGCGGATACAACGATACTAAATGGCAAATCTCATCGATGTCAGGTGATATCACTAGCGCCGGCCAAGTTCGGGGAGGCTCGTCATTATCCGACTATGCGGAGTATTTTGAGAGCGCCACGGGTGAATCCATACCCGTAGGAACGGTCGTGACTCTCGATGGTTCTAAGATAGTGCCAGCGCAACAGGACGATTACTTATTAGGTGTCGTATCATCTACGGCGGGTATTGTTCTTGGCGAATCATCATTCGATTGGCAGGGGCGTTATTTACGCGATCGATTCGGCGGAGTCATTACGCAAAAAACAAACGTTATTCACGTTGAATCTGACGGAAAAAAGAGCGTTGAAATTATTGATCTTCCGGTTGAAAATCCGGACTACCAAGAAGACGTTGGGTATTTGCCGCGGTCAATTCGGCCGGAGTGGCATGTTGTTGGTTTAGTCGGCCAAGTTAGCGTCAGGATTGACGAGACTGTCCGCGCCGGTGATTTTGTAACGGCTGTCAACGGCGTAGCAACAAAAGGCGCGTCTAATTGGCGTGTAATGGATATCGAAACGCCGTATGACGAAGCAGAGGGCTACGGCGTCGCGAAAATATTTATTCGATAAAGGGGAGATGTGTATGTTAGCAAAAGATGGCGCTTTGTCTTTCGACGTCAATGCGCAAACAAAGCGGCCTATCAATGCCGCCATACAATTCAGCACGCAAGATATAAAAACGGCGCGTCTATCCTTTAAGCTCACGAAAGATGGCGTTCCTTTACCGTTATCGGCGGTCGTAGGTAAATTAGTCCTTTCGATGGCGGATGGAAGCCGTTTTATACGAGCAATCACACTAGTAAATAAGCCCGAAGGACTTGCCGAATATGTTTTGTCTGCGGACGAGATCCGTCATTATGGAAACGTAAAAGCCGAATTGATCCTTTATTACACGAACGGCCAAGCGCTATCCATTCATAAATTCGGCTTCAGCATCGAGCAGTCACTTATCGATCAAAATATCGTACCCGTTGCGGAATATTACATCGATGACTTTGAAACGCTGCGTGGTCAAATTAACGATCTTTATGACGACGTAGTAGCAACCGTTGCGGAAATTGAAGCAAAATTCGAAGACTTGGACAACGTTGAAACGAAGGTTGGAGCGCAAGAAAAAGTAGATGCTCACGCAAATAATTCGGATGTCCATGTCACTGCGAAGAAGAAAGCGGAATGGGACGCCAAAGAGACGACAGCGGGGGCGCAGCAAAAAGCGGACGCCGCGCTACAGAAAGCGAAAGATTATGTCGCCGGCTTCCAGCAGAAAAAAATCACGGCTGATACGGGAATGCCCCTAATTTCGATTAGAGATACGTCAATAAGTATTTTAGAATCCGTCATCGACGGCGGCTTGGGTCAGGGAACATTCTACGCAATCGCAGGATCTCGGGATATGCCGAATCATCGTTCTTGCCGAGGTTTCTATCACATGACGGATACTACGAATGGCAAAGCAAGTTTCGGGTGGATTTATGCGACTGATTTCGCAAACAACATTTATACGAATTATCTTAATAATAACGTATGGAGTGGTTGGGCAAGGTTGTCTAATCCGACTATGTTGTCTGAAACTGGACAAAGTCAACTGCTGCCGAATGGTACGGATATTTTAACGTTACCATCCGGTTATTACTACGCCGTTGGAACGAACGTGCTCAACATGCCGAGTAAAAACGATTCATCGTGGTTCAATATTTACGTTATTGACAATAGCAACAACCGTAAAACTTTTCACGTTATACGTAGTGCTGATAACCTTCATTGGTGGGGAACGGTTCATACTGACGGATCATTCAGAGGGTGGAAACGGATGATGACGGATGATGAACTAAGTAGTACGTGGAACCAAGTTACATTAGTCACGGGAGTAACAAAGCACTTTGCGGGAAATCCTCTTCTATTCTCAATTCGTCAAAATACGCTTCACTTACGAGGGTCTTTCGAGGGAATACCGGCAAACGATGCTGTAATTGCACGGTTCGCTCAAAAACCGTCGGGGATAACCGTTTTTGGAGGCACCACAGTTGGCTCATACGGAGCAGCACGGCTGTCATTTGCGGAAGACGGATCGTTGAAATTTGACGGGCTAAACGCGAATGACAACACCAAAGTCACGAGGATTGAAATTAACGAATCGATTCCGTTGTGGTAAAGGAGTGAATATGTATGCAAATTTTCTACTATGACGAAGATTTTATATACCTGTGTGAAGATATTATCAGCGAGTACGACGAGATCCCGGAAAACGCTACGGATGTACGGCCTAGAGATGGTCTGTATATTGCAACGTTTGATCCGGAAAAAGAAGAGTGGTTTGAAGCTGCGACACAGGAATATATCGACAGCCTTCAACCGAAGCCTCAACCGTCAAAAACGGAGATCATGGAGCAACAGATCGCTGACCTTTACTATCTTATCGCGTTAGGAGGTATGTAGAATGTCGATCGATTGGTTTTCGGTAATCAAAGGCTTTTACGATGACGGACTTTGGTCGAAGAAACGCGTCCATGACGTAGTGGCAGCCGGCAGAATCACACCGGAACAATACAAAGAAATTACGGGAGATAAATACGAAGCTGATAAGCCGCCGGCCGAAGAGTCGTAGGCTTTTTATTTTGGAAGGAGAGACGTATGTATGGCGGAGCCGAGCAATACCGAATTAAACGAAAAGATTTCGGACATTCGCGAGTGGCTCGTTCGTATCGATACTAAGGTCGACTTTTTCAACGATGTTAAAACAAAAGCAGACCAAGCGGACGAGAAAGCGGATGAAGCGTTGGCACTCGCAAAAGAAAACCGCGCAGACATTTTAGACATGCGCGCAAATACGAAGTGGGTTTGGGGCGTGATGCTTACGGTAGTGGGTTTGTTGCTATCGCTAGGTCTCGCGCTTTTTAAATAAAACGAAAAGGGAGACGATTATATGACGATTAAAGTGACGAAGGATCTTGTATCTCCGAGTAAGTACGGAATTAAATGTCCGAATGCGATGGACGCGAAATACATCACGTTCCATAACACAGCTAACGATGCGCCAGCTAAAAATGAAATCTCGTATATGAAAGGAAATACGAATCAAGTATCTTACCACTTCGCAGTAGATGACGTAGAGGTTCGTCAGGGGATTCCAGTAAATAGAAACGCTTGGCATTGCGGAGACGGTTCCGGACCGAATAGCGGAAACAGAACGTCAATCGGCGTTGAGGTGTGTTATTCAAAATCCGGGGGCGAGCGCTATAAAAAGGCGGAAGCATTAGCGATTAAATTCATTGCGCAGCTTCTAAAAGAACGCGGATGGGGCGTCGATCGCGTTAAGAAGCATGAAGATTGGAGCGGAAAACACTGTCCGCATCGTGTGCTCGATGAAGGTCGTTGGGGCGCAGTTAAATCGGCTATTGCGAAAGAGCTCGCAGCACTAAACGGAACCAAAGCGCCTGCAAAAACGGGCACAGCGACTAAGCCGGTGAAAGCGACTAAACCAAAAGCGCCGTCCAAAAAACTAGCGGTACCTACCGGCGTGATCCGTCAAGGTGCTCGCGGTACGGCAGTTACGCAACTTCAAAACGCATTGGCTGCCGTATATTTCTACCCGGACAAAGGGGCGAAGAATAACGGAATCGACGGCATTTACGGTCCGAAAACGGCTAACGCAGTCAAGCGATTCCAGTCGACGCAAGCCGGCATTGCAAACGACGGCATTTACGGACCTGCAACACGCGCCAAACTGGTGGCGGCATTAAAGAAAGCGGGGTATAGCGTATGAAGAAGAATATTAGCGCAGGAACGGTGACTCGATTTATTTTACTTGCGTTGGCTCTCGTAAATAGCGGACTGACGATGTTTGGCGTGCAGACGATTCCGGTAGACGAGGCGGCGGTGTCCGATTTTATTGCGCTTCTTTTCCTCGGCTCTACGGCGCTATTAGCGTACTGGAAAGATAACGATGTATCCAAGAAGGCGCGCGAAAGAAAAGCGTTAGATGAGGTCGGCAAGAAGTAGACGGAACTTTCGGCGGTTGCTTACGTATAAAAACGTAGGTAGCCGTCCTACATAACAATAACGTATAATTAAAAGAAAAAGGTCGTGGTTAAATGAAGCGTGTTAGACTACTTTTTTCTATAGTAATAGCCTTGCTGATAGTTGCGGGGTGTTCGTCGAATACTCAGCCGAGTAGTAAAGACGAAGAGGTCCAAGCGGAAGAAACCAACGCAAATGAAAACTTACGTGAGGACAGCGATCTGTGGGCCTATAGTTCGGAAATTAATGACGAGGATAATATCGACGGGCTGAATATAAAAGTTGATCGAATTCTTATTTCGCCGTCAAGCGCCCATATCGCAATAAAAGGTTCGATCGAAAATATCGGCCATTCTTCCTTCGAAGCCTTTCCGGCATCCGAAACGATTAAGTTAAACACAGGTGAAGAACTCGGTCCGGAAGAATTAATCAAAGTATCGGAAGAAGGTACGCCTAAGCTGAAGAACAAAGGCGATAGGCTCGACTTCTTTTACGCATGGCCTATGTCGAATACGTCACCAAACGAAGTTACTAGCGTTAATTTATCGTGGAAAATTTACGAAATGTCCGGTAAGGACGTTTCTGACTCGACTTCATTTGCGCGCGAATATACGTTTAACCAATAACGAAAAGCCCCGTCCCTAACCGGATGGGGCGTTTTTTACGTTTAATATGTCCGCAAACTTAACGAAATTAGTATCACCGCGATTATCCTTCACACGAAATTCCTTCCGTAGATGGTCCACGTATACAACGCGACCACTTACTTCGCGAACAAATCCGTCATCATATAACTCGAAATCTAGCGGCAGGTCTTCGCTCAATGCCGAGGAAATAACGAACTCAAATTCGGCGACTTGTTCTTCGCTTAATACCGGTCGATCTATTTTCTGCTTCGCGAGATGTAATTGGCGCAAAGCTTCGTTGTGTTCAGGCAGAATAAACTTCATCTGCCATCTATTCTGATCCTTCCGTTCGTCCCACATCGGCGACACCTCCGATTAAATTATAGCCGAATGTGCGTTCGTTCATCAATCGGAAATATCAAACAATTCATTCGCGTCAGTTAGGCCGAACTCTTTTATTACCTTTTCGAGAACATCCTTCGGGTATCTCTTCATCTTGCCGGAACACATTTCGCTTACAGTACGTGTTGATAGGCCGGTTTTTGCAGCGAAATCCTTTTGCTGGGTGTATCCGTGCTTTTGTAGCAACTCGTTAATACGAAGCCTCAACGTAAGCCACCTCCGATATTCATTACGCTAAGTATAATCTTTTTTAACTTATTACGCAATACGTAATTGACAATTCTGTTTTCCGTAATTATAATTACGTTAACAGTAAATTACGAAAGGCGGAATTGATATGCATTACTTAGCGGAACACCAAACGTTCTCCTCGACGCAGGCCCTAAACACGGCCGTCTACGAACATATCAAACGAAACTCATACGACCTATCCGACACAGCGCGGACCGCACTTAAGCAAATCGCACGTTATGCGGTTAAGTTCGCAGGCGCAGCGCATCTCAAAGCGGAAACTCTAGCGGACCTGATCGGTAAATCCGTCAAGACGGCTCGCCGCGTTCTTAATCACCTAGCCGCGCTGAACATCGTCAAGAAGGTCGCAACGACCCGTAAAATCAACGGAGGCAAGGGCGCAAACATAATCGTCATCTTACCGTTAACTGCGAATGACCAGTCGACAGTGACCACTCGCCAAGCGCCGGAAAACGCCGACGTACCAACGGTTGAGACGCCGAAAATCGAAAATGAACCATCGGATTCTATTAATCTTAAAAATCAAAAGCACGTTAAAGATACGGCTACGGTTCCGGCTGAAGCGTTGAAAAACTCGTTGCCAACAGAAATCTATAACGCTATGAGTCGCTATTTTGACGCAGCAGAAATCTATAAATACTACGGCTTGTTATTGCGTGCTAAAGCCTCCGTAGATCCTGCGCTAATGATCGAGCATGATCCGGAGCCATTCGTAGATGCGTGGCACAAGACAATGCTCAAAGCGAAATTGAACGAAATTAGCCGTTTTGATGACTACGTATATATTGCGTTCCAACGTGCGGCAAGCGAGGCAAAACGCAGGAAAATGCGTGCTAAATTAGAGGCGTTCGAAGCGTTTCTTGAAGCGGAGTAATGCGGATGGGTATCGCATGAAATACTTGCAGAATAGCGCTCCTATCGTCTATAATACGAAGTATCGAAGTGAAACCGTTTGACTTACCGACTGACTTAACGTCTATATACCAACGTTTGACTTACCGTCTGACTTACCGGAGACTTCTCGGATACCTTGACAGGGTAGAGGTCGCTGGTTCGAGCCCAGTCGGAATCATCGTTTAAACCCTTGCTTAGCAAGGGTTTTTTTGTTTTTTTTGACAGCGAATATTTGTTCTGTTTCTTTTGATTGGGGACGTACTTTATCCACCAGATTGTTTCTGAGTATTTTTAGGATCAGAACGATTAAGGTGTTCTGCAGTGTTAAATTCTAATTTGTTTGTGACATGACCATAAATATCTGAGGTAGTTTTAGCACTAGCATGCCCGGCTCTTTTTTGAATAGCATTAATGCTCTCACCAGCCTCAATAAGGAGTGCGACCATTGTATGTCTTAAATCATGTAATCGAATGTTTTTTAATTTGTGTTTATTTTTGATCTTAGACCATTAAGCCATTATGAAATAAATATTGGTGATCATCTCCTTCCCATACTAGTTAGGCATCTTTACAAAACGTTTAGAACTTCTTGATTTAGGTTCTTTAACATAGGGTTTGCCATCAACTGTCTTTGAAATTGAACGATTAAAAAAAAGACCTCACCATCAAATGAGGTCCTTTTCTATCCGCAAGCGTTAGAGGAGGTTCCTCTTACATATTTTACCTAAATATTCTAGTGGTTATAACTCCAAATTTATAAAAAATCACTTTTCCAATTCCACTTACATATAGTATACAGGCCGCATGTCTTTAATCTCTCATGGTTTTACCCCATCTAGAAAAAATCTCCCCCTATGGGGAGGTCTTTTCTTTTTGTGTCTTTATCTTATTTTTCTTTTCTTGTGGAGGGGAATAATTTATTGTAATTGCTTTACTAATGCTTTTTTGAAAACTATATAAGAAAAAGAACATTATACATATTTATCAATAATAAAAATGTTGTTATAAATCATCTGTTAATTTAGACTGTTTATACATTTTTGCTAAACAATCTCACTAATGTAGATAAGGTGCATAAGATGTCAAAGAGGTGATTTTATGAAAAGGTGTAGGCATTGTGGGAAATTATGTACATCTCATTTGGGAAATAATAATAAACGAGGAAGTTGGTATGGTTCGTATGAAGATTATGACTGGGAGTGTGATAGCTGTAAGAAAGGAAAAACAAGAAAACCAGTGAAAAATCCTTGCTGTGGAAAGGATCCTTGTGTGTGTGTCATCCAAGGTCGTCCAGGGGGTAGAGGTAGAAGAGGCCCAGCAGGTCCAACAGGTCCAACTGGACCAGGAGTAGGAGCAACGGGAGCGACCGGCGCAACAGGAGCAACAGGAGCAGCAGGAGCAACGGGAGCGACCGGAGATACTGGCGCAACAGGAGCAACAGGTCCAACAGGTCCAACGGGAGCGACCGGAGATATTGGTGCAACAGGAGCAGCAGGAGCCACCGGAGCAACTGGAGCAACCGGCGCAACAGGAGCCACGGGAGTAGGACTAACAGGTATTGTGCCATTCGACCCAGGAGCAGCACCAGGTTATCCAGTAGGTCAAGTTGTGACGAATAATGGTAGTACGTATATTGTAAACACGCCATCTCCAACTGGCACGCCAGGAACATCACCAGATTACACGTTGATAGCGGGTGCGGGTGCAACCGGAGCAACCGGAGATACAGGTGCAACGGGTGTCACGGGAGCAACCGGAGATACAGGTGCAACGGGTGTCACGGGAGCAACCGGAGATACAGGTGCAACGGGTGTCACGGGAGCAACCGGAGATACAGGTGCAACGGGTGTCACGGGAGCAACCGGAGATACAGGTGCAACGGGTGTCACGGGAGCAACCGGAGATACAGGTGCAACGGGTGTCACGGGAGCAACCGGAGATACAGGTGCAACGGGTGTCACGGGAGCAACCGGAGATACAGGTGCAACCGGAGATACGGGAGCGACAGGAGCCACAGGAGATACTGGAGCCACAGGAGATACTGGAGCCACAGGAGATACTGGAGCCACAGGAGCCACGGGAGCCACAGGAGCCACGGGAGCCACCGGAACGACCGGCGCAACAGGTCCAACGGGAGCGACCGGAGATACTGGCGCAACAGGAGCAACAGGTCCAACAGGTCCAACGGGAGCGACCGGAGATATTGGTGCAACAGGAGCAGCAGGAGCCACCGGAGCAACTGGAGCAACCGGCGCAACAGGAGCCACGGGAGTAGGACTAACAGGTATTGTGCCATTCGACCCAGGAGCAGCACCAGGTTATCCAGTAGGTCAAGTTGTGACGAATAATGGTAGTACGTATATTGTAAACACGCCATCTCCAACTGGCACGCCAGGAACATCACCAGATTACACGTTGATAGCGGGTGCGGGTGCAACCGGAGCAACCGGAGATACAGGTGCAACGGGTGTCACGGGAGCAACCGGAGATACAGGTGCAACGGGTGTCACGGGAGCAACCGGAGATACAGGTGCAACGGGTGTCACGGGAGCAACCGGAGATACAGGTGCAAC